>CEVA01021847.1_pt1 | contig 73911 bp, 57 predicted proteins | sample 361521 | NCBI WGS metagenome assembly CEVA01 (sample SAMEA2622823, study PRJEB7988) | marine metagenome | isolation source: saline water (ENVO:00002010), including | reverse complement strand
CTTGTATAAAACCCAATCAAACTGCTGCAAAAACGAACTTGAAAGGTCAACAGACCCTAGAAACAGCGCAAAACACCTAAAAAAGAGATACTAGCACCGAACTATATGCAGGCCATTGCGGCCTTCTATTTATAGCTGGTGCATTTGCCGCTGCATGGGCTCAAGCCACTTAACAGCAATATCTAGTCAGACACTTCTAAATGATGCTCAATATCTGCAATAAGCTCAGGTAGGCTATTATCGATTTCCTGCACTTGGGCCTGCACTTCTAGGTTTCCTTTGCCAGCGTGCTGTTCAACTTCATCTAGCAGCTGGTGTAGCCTTGTTGCACTAATTTCGCCACATAGGCCTTTCAACGAATGCGCCACTTGACGCACCTGTTCATGATTTTCATCGCTAAGGCTTTGATGCAGTTGAACCAGTTTTTGCGGCGCGGTTTTGATAAACAGTCGGCATATTTTATTTAGCAACACCTCTTTATTTAATAGCCGAGAAAGCGCCGCGTTTCTATCCCAGAGAGGCTGTTCGGAGTCTTGCGTATGACTCAGTTGCTCACCTGCCTTGGGCTGAGAATAATTGTCATAATTTGAAAGCCCCCAGTGCAGGACTTTTTCCAGTGCCTCATCAGGGTTGATAGGCTTACTAATATAATCGCTCATGCCCGCTGTTAAACACTTCTCTCGCTCACCCATCATGGCATTTGCCGTCATCGCAATGATGGGAATATCGGTAAACTCAGAACCGGCGACACCCGCACGAATTTGCTCGCTAGTTTGGTAACCGTCGAGAACAGGCATCTGACAATCCATCAACACACAGTTAATGGCTTTGCCCTCGCGAGCACTGTTTTGCAACATATCAATGGCTTGTTTGCCGTTATACGCTTTTCCAAGCTCTACTGGCAAAGTATTTAATACGCCGCACGCCACTTCAACATTAATTTCATTATCATCAACTATCAACACTCGACAACCACTAATGCGCTGCATTAACTCCTCAGAGATATCTTCAGCGCGCTCATTAGCGTCATTGTGCCCCGATATTAACGGTACGACCTCTTTTGCGCCTATGAGCCTTAACAAGTCACTGTGAGTCAAAGGCTTACTGATTGTAACAACATCAACACTGAGACTTTTTGGCGATCCCGTACCCGGCTGCTGTAGCAATACAAGTTGAGCTTGCGGGCAGTCTTGCTGCCACTTGGTGACCAACTTACTTAGCTCCTCAGCACTGTAAGCCACACCATCAATAAAGATAAAGTCGTACTCTGCACCACCTGGTGCTTGTTCTATATCATTGTCAACAAGCCCTCCTTCACCTTCAATCAAGTGACATATATGCGTTTGCGTGTATTTATTCGGGCTTATCACAGCACTGCGTTTTTGGTCGAAATGAGTTATTTTCTGAGTCATCCTCACACTTTCCAGGGACAAGGAGATATAAAAGCTAAACGTGCTGCCTTCACCTTGTTGGCTGGTCACACTAATATCACCAGCCATTAATTGGCATAATTGCTTGCAAATAGATAACCCAAGGCCCGTTCCCCCATAGCGTGCGGCAATGTTGCCATCGGCTTGGCTGAATGCCTTGAATAACTGCGATTGTGCCTGCTCATTAATCCCTATACCACTATCTTCCACACCAACCTGTAAACGATATGATTGGCCATCAATGACATCACCTGTAGCAATGACACGAATATACCCTTGTTCCGTGAATTTAATGGCGTTACTGATAAGGTTATTCACTATTTGCGTAAAGCGAAGAGGATCGGCCACTACCTGCGTGCAGCACAGCTGCTGGGTATCAATAAACACTTCCAACCCCTTGTCATAGGCACGAGCAGCACAGGACTCAACCAAGCTTTCCAGTAGCGACACGGGGTCAAAAGGTTTGGCATTTAAATCGAGCTTTCCGGCTTCTATTTTTGATAAATCTAAAATATCGTTTATCAGCAGCCTTAAGTTAGACGCGCTCAGCTCCATCATATCGGTTAATTTCTTAGTCTTCTCGGGCAGTGGCTCGCGCTTTAAAATGTTGAGCGTGCCAATCACACCGTTAAGAGGGGTACGTAGTTCGTGACTGATATTAGAAATAAATGCGCTTTTGATATCACTATTCTTTAGGGCTTCATCTTTAGCTTGCGCGAGAGCTTGGGTACGCTGTCGAACCTTGGCCTCTAATTCAGAATTTAGGCGTTTGACTTTCAGCTCTGCCGCTTTTTCTTTACTGATATCGCGAATAATGAGCGCAATACCTATTAAATCTAGAGATTCAGATACGACGGGGCTAACAGAAACGGCCAAATATAAAGCACGCTCGTCAATAGCCACTTCACACTGATCTTTTATCTGTGTTTCCGATGTTTGCAAATCAGTAATGTACTTTTCCACCGGTAGTGTTTGTAACAGCGATAGTTGCTCGTAATGTTTACCAATTACAGCTTGGCTAGTGACAACCAACAACTGCTCAGCAGCATGATTTATACTCGTTATTTGCCCCTTTAAATCAATACCGACTATGGCATCAATCGAGCCCTCCACAATCGCTGAGGACTCACGACGCGCGTCCGCAAGCAGTTGACTGCGAATGGCGCTGCGATGAAAAGTAACAATTAAAACTGAAGAGAGCACTACAACCACGGTTAAAAATGAATAAGTTAAAAGCCGCTTCTCATTTATAATCCCATTAATGTAGGTTTCAGGAGTGAGTACATTAAAGTTAACAAACCCATACTTATTGTTGGGCCGAGTTTGTACTTTTTCAGAATAGATATACACGCCCTGTTGCTCTGAAAAGCGCTGCTCTGCAAAGTAAGTATTTTCATACTCGATAGGCCTGCTATAAAGCGACGACCAGGTTATGTCTGGAGCTAAGTCTCGAGTGAATCGATACTGCTCGATGGGGTGGTAAATAACATCCCCCTCAGAGCTCGTGATCACTAAATGTGAATAATCAAACGTGGTGTCTACTAGTTGTGAGATAAGCTGGTTGGCATTGACATTCATAATCAAAAATGCGAACCGCTTGCCTTGCTCACTGTAAATAGGTATTGCAAAACGCAACATAGGTTTATATGGGAAGGATATATCACCAAATTCACGATTTAACGATAACGGCGACATGTAAATTTGGTTTAACCCCAGCTGTGAGCTGGGTAAGAAATACCCTTCACCCGCTTTATTCTGTAAGGAATAATCCGGCACGGCTTCTACTGCAGCGCCACGACGCTGCACACGAACCAATTCATTGCCTTCGGCATTTATGGCGATGACCCGTAGTTGCTCTACAGCAAGGTTGTTCTCCATAAAACCGATAAAAATGGTTTCGAGACGTTCTTTCCATTGTGTGTACGTGGTCCCATCATAAGCATCGACGCCGTTATTAAAATGTGCTCGGGGCAACCCAGAGATTGGCGGCGTAGAATGTAAAAAACGCAGGTCGGCCTTATAGTTAGCAACGGATTTAGTCACCACTTCTTTGAGTCGCTCCGCAGTTTCCTCCAGGTCTACACGTATCTGCTTTAATGTATTTTGTTTTACATTCCCTTCAAATATGAACACTGTGGCAGTGGTAATTAGTACAAATAATAAGGTCGCTGCCCATATGAAGGCACCGGACTTTAGTTTTCTTGAACTGCTGTGCTTCGCTTTGCTCATGTTTACTTCCCTGCTAATTATTTATATCACAGAGCGGTTCACTGTCAGTGCACCACTTGCGCAAGACCGCAGACAATTGCTCATACTCAATAGGTTTAGTAAGAAAATCATCCATCCCTGCATCAAAGCAACGTTGTCGGTCTGCTGATAGCACATTGGCCGTTAGCGCAACCACTGGGACCGAACCGTAATTGGGCAGAGTTTTAATTACGCGCGTCGCCTGTGGGCCATCAAGTACCGGCATTTGCATGTCCATAAAGATAATGTCATAAGATCCAGCCTCACACATGGCAATCGCCTGCTCCCCATCGCTTGCCATACTGATAGCCGATATCCCGAATTCATTAAGTAGCGCCTCTGTCACCACTTGATTAATTGCATTATCCTCGACAACCAGCACGCTCAGTGTTGAGAGGTCTTGCTCGTGGATATTCTGTTCTTGCAAGCTTACATCGGTCTGTTGCTTGTGCGCACTCACTTGAGTGCTGAGCTCAAAGTAAAAATGCGTACCTTGGCCAAGCTCACTTTCCACCTTTAAAGCGCTTCCCATTAGTGCCAATAGTTTGCTGGTAATGGTGAGCCCCAGGCCCGTACCGCCAAAACGCCGAGTAATGGATGTATCAGCTTGAGAAAAGGCTTCAAAAAGCGAGGAGATATGCTCTGGTGCTATGCCAATCCCTGTATCTGAGATACTAAACAGCAATGTTAGATCATCGCCTTTTTGCTGGCTCATGGTCACGTTCAAAGCCACACTGCCTTTTTCGGTGAATTTCACGGCATTGCCCAACAAATTCATGAGTACTTGCTTTAATCGGGTCTCGTCTGCGTCAAAAATAAGCTCATTGTCGCTCTGTGTTGCGCTAATAAATAACTGAACACCTTTGGCCTCAGTTTGCTCAGCAAAAAGGTGACGGAGTTCCTCAAGAAGGGAAGTAAGCTCGACAGGCTGATATTCTAATTCAATTTTCCCAGCCTCAATTTTACTTAAATCGAGGATATCGTTAATAATTACCAGCAAACTCGTGCCAGAAGAGCGAATCATACCCAACATGCGTTTTTGTTCTGGGCTTAATGCCGTGTTACTAAGCTGCCTTGCCATACCGAGAATACCATTCATAGGCGTGCGAATTTCATGGCTCATATTGGCTAAAAACTCTGACTTCACCTTGCTCGTACGCTCAGCGGCCTGCTTAGCAACAATTAAGTCTTTACTGAGTTCGCGAAAACGGTTAGCAGCGCCAGCTAAGACGCCAATTTCATCTTTGCGTTCAGTGTCAGTAATCGGTGCAGATAAATCTCCTTGTAAAAAACAACGAAAACTATTGGTCAGTCTGCGCACCGCTTTGGCAATATGAAAGTGGAAAAACAGCGCCAGAACGACAATATAAAGTGCAGCCGACATCCCCAAGAAATTAAGGATCTGAGTCGTATTCGAAACACTGGACTCTGCCGTATGCTTGATTTGCTGCAGTCTTTCAAGTGATTGCTCTCTTAATGTATCCGCTAGGGCGCTAAATTCAATGGCATCTCCTGCCATCACTACATTAACTAAGGTGAAATAATTACGGTTGGCCTGCACACTTTTATTAAATGCGCTCTGATACGCTTTTACCAATGGCACGATTGAGCCTACTAACTCTGGATACTTGTCCACTAACTGCGCACTGAGGCTTGGCTCGAAAGCTGAAATCGTCTTAATAATTTGTCTGACTTCTTGGCGCTTAGCATAATCTTTTTTTGTTAAAAATAGTCGAGCGTTATAGTGCAAACGGTGCCAAGAGTTAATTGTCTCGGTGAGCGCTAGACGCTCGTCGGTATTAGTGGCTAATTCTTTAAGGCCCTCTAGACGGTCAATGGCACCTTGATAAATTTTTGGTAAATCCTCATCAATCAGTGAACTGCGGATGGTGTAGCGTTTAGTCAACACCTTGAGGTTGTTACCATAGCGCTCGACCAAATCGTTCATTGCATCAATATAGGTTTGCTCGCTAGGCGCCACACTGGTGTCATTGAGGGTATCAAGGCGCTGCTGAATACTGCGGTAGTTTTGCTCTATTTTTTCAAATACGGTGATACTCCCAGAGGCCCCATATACCGAAATATCGCGCTGCATTTCAACAATGTCTTTATTAATACGCAAAATACCGATAGCGTGATTGCTAATTTCGGTAATATCATCAACAGAGCGTTCTATACTCTGCAGCCTGCGGTCCATTACAAGGTAACTGGCAACCAATGTAACCACCACCAGCGTCAATGCTAAAGTAATTTTTGCGGCAACGGAGCGAGATATGAATTCAATCACCAACTATCCTTACGCATTGAGTAATTCATACCATTTATCAAGACTATAGTCGTAATTTGGCATCACCGTATTCCACACCGCAACATTAGAAAAACGTTTTGTGTAACTGCCACCGTTACGTATTTGCCCAGCCCGGACCGATACCTTGCCATCAGTGCCACGCAAATCCATACTGGCTTCATGACCCTCATACCAATATTGCCACTCTGCTTTGGACATCAATGGCTGACTACGCTGGGGGTTAGAAATATAGTAGCCTTGGCGTGCAATAAAGGCCCCTGGGTAACCTGATAACCACCAATTCATATATTCATACGCTGCGTCTTTAACAGCTCCAGTGGTGTGTGCTGATAAACACATGACCCCATGCCATGCCCGGTAGCCTTCCTTAGGCGCTGCATAGACCACAGGGATCCCCTGCCCTCGACAAGCACTCACTCCCGGTGAAAACATGCTTTGTATATGCACTCGGTTCGTTTTCATAAAATCGACCGACTGGGGTACGGAGGTCCAAAAGCCAGAGAAATGACCTTGGCGCTTTTTAGCAAGCAAAATACTGAACAGCTTATCAATTTCAGCAATGGACATATTGCCCATGTCTTTAAATGTCATGAGTCCTTGGCCCTGCACTGCCAAAGCAGCATCAAAAATGCCAATGGTCGGTGCATTGACAAGCGCCACTTTCCCTTTGTTTTGCTCATCCAAGAGCCATGACCAAGACTCTGTTTCATAGGCCCGGCCCTGAGCAATGTGCTGAGTGTTATAGCCGAAGGAGTCAACATTATGCACGTAAGGCATAAAGCTAACTTTGTCTGTTGCATGCGTGCCTAACTGGCCATCGTCCTGCACATACAAGATTTTATTGGGCGCATCCCCTGCCCCCACTCGTGCGCTTTCAGTCAGTTGCCCCGTTTTTGTTAGGTTATTAATTTCATCCCAGTAAGTTAACCTATCAACGTCAATGGGCTGTATCGCGCCTGCTTGCCATAAAATATTAATAGAGTCCGACCACTGCTCGTATACATCAAATGAGCTTGGATCTGACGCTGCTTTTTGTAACAGTGCCGCACTGCCCATAGGGGAAAAAACCAAGTGAATACCCAACTCGCGCATCGCTCGTTGGCGTAGCTCTTCTTGTAAGGTCACATGTGTGCCCATGACCCTGAGGGTGGCTTTTTTCTTTGCGAAGACATAGGGCGCTTTGAGAGCAAGCGTTGATACCGCCGCTCCCTCACCTAGGGTACGTAAAAATTGCCGACGTGTGGGAGAGTAGCTCATTAACCGGAATCCAGTCGTTAAGTTTGCTACAAAGTGTAGACTAAGCCCTTAAATTAGAAAAATTTTCTTCCCTCTTGGCAGTGCTTAATCGAGACACTGATACCGATTTCGACCCGCTCGTTTAGCATCATAAAGGGCTTGATCTGCATCCGCTATCAGTGTTTCAAGGGCTACTTCAGCGCTCTGATTACTGGTTGTAGCACCAATACTAACGGTCACCCGCGAAAACGGCGAATAGTCATGTTTAAGATTAGCTGCGCTTAAATTATTCATTATTTGCTTGCAAATAAATTCGCAACCACTTGCATCCGTATAGGGCATGATCACTAGGAACTCCTCACCGCCAAAGCGTACCGCCACATCATGGGGTCTGCGCAGGCTCTGTTGCAACACTTGCGCAACTTGCTTGAGGCACTCATCGCCTTGGGGATGGCCATAGTGGTCGTTGTATTGTTTAAAGAGGTCAATATCGATCATCAATACACTAAAAGGCCTGCTCTCACGCATCGATTGGCGCAATGAGTTCACGACTTCCTCATCTAAGTAGTGGCGATTGTAAAGTCCTGTCAAAGAGTCTTTATAAGTGAGCTTAATGAGAGCTTCCAGTCTCAGTTTATTTTCAAGGTGATTTTGCGTTCGGTGAATTAGCGTTGAGGCCGCAACGGGTTTTCCGATAAAATCACTGGCTCCCGCCTCCCAGCATGCATTTTGCGATTGGGTGTCATAGGTGCCAGTCACAAAGACCACGGGCACTTGTTCAAGCAAAGCGCTTTGTTTTAGTTCTTTACAAACCTCTAAGCCACTAATATGGGGCATATTGACGTCGAGTAGAATTAAATCGGGTACCTCAGCAGCGCAGTACGCTAAAACTTGGGAGCTATCACTCAATGTGGTGACATCAAAGTACTCTTCTAACATTGCCTCTAAGGTTAGCCGTGCAATATCATCATCGTCGACCACCAGCACTTTACACTGGGAAAGCGGTTTTATATCTAGGTGCATAGCGTTCCTGCTGCTTGTTGCTCTAATAACTGTGACAATGACACAGATACCATGGGTTTAGCCAGTAAATACCCTTGGCCAATGCCGCACCCCAAAGAACGGAGCTTTTTGGCTTGCAGTTCGGTTTCAATGCCCTCTGCGACAATTTCCAAGCCTAGCGAATTTGCTAGGTCTATGATAGCCGTCACAATATCTAACGCTTGGGGCTCTGCCAGCATATCTCGTACAAAAGATTGGTCTATTTTCAATACATTCAGGGGGAAAAGCCTTAGATAAGAAAGACTTGAGTAGCCGGTACCAAAGTCATCAAGAGCAATGCTTACGCCCATATCGGCAATAGATTGTAGTTGAGTGACCGTTTGCTCGTAACTGTCTATAAGGGCAGATTCAGTAACCTCGAGCTCTAAATATCGACTCGGCAGCTGAGTTTTCTCAAGTATAGCGGCAACGGTATCGACCAGCGCAGAGTCAGAAAACTGCTTTGCCGATATATTAACCGCTACCTTCTGTGCATGCCCAGCATCGAGCCATGCTTTGGCGTCACGGCAGCATTGCTCTAGAACCTGTTCACCAAGACGATAAATCAAGCCTGAATCTTCAGCATATTCAATAAACTGAGCTGGTGATATTAACTTGCCATCTGCGCCTCTTAATCGCACTAACCCCTCTGCTCCAATGATGTCATTGGTATTTAGGTCAAATTTAGGCTGATAGTGAACTTCTAACGCGTTTTGCTCCAGTGCTTCGCGAAGCGTATAGCCGACAGCTAAACGTTGATTCATTTCGTGTTGTAAATCATCGCTGAAATAACAATAACTATTCGCCCCTGCTTGTTTCGCCTTATACATAGCTGAGTCGGCATGACGAAGCATTTCTTCAACACTGGAAGCATCGTCTGGATAGACGCTGATACCCACACTGGCACTCAAGTTGTGTTGCTCGCCCCCCAGCCGAAAAGGCTTAGCGATGACATCTAGCAACTGGCTAATTAACGCCTCCAACCCGAACGAGTTTTGCTCTTGCGGCACCACCAATGCAAACTCATCGCCGCCGACACGGGCAACAGTAATATCACTACAGGCAAAGCGGTCAAGACTGTGGCCAACATGCGCGATAATTTCATCGCCAATGTGATGGCCCATGGCGTCGTTTATATACTTAAAGTTATCTAAATCAAGCAGCATTAAACTTACTTTACGGTTGCCAGCTGAAGCTCTGGCAATGCCTTGTGTAAGCCGGTCATGCAACAGTACTCGATTAGGCAGTGCGGTGAGCTGATCATGATGAGCGAGGTAGGTCATTTGCACTGACATAGCGAGGGTTTCACTCACGTCTTGAAACACCATCACGGCACCACGCTTCTGGCGTTGCTCGTCAAGGATTGGCGCAGCACTGTCCTCCACGCGATACTCCAGCCCTTGTTTACTGACCAGTTGAGTATTTATTGCCATGGCCACAGGCCTATTTTCTTTTAATGCCACGGTCAAAGGATTAATAGACGCTTCTTTCGTTGAGGCATCCCTTAGCTTCATCACCTCTTCAATATGTCGTCCCTTAGCAGCGGTTTGCGACCAACCGGTCAAACGTTGTGCGACCGGGTTCAGGTAAGTGATAAAGGCATGCTCATCGGTCGAAATTACGCCATCCGCGATAGAGTCTAGGGTAATGCGCAGATGCTCTTTTTCTGCCGCAAGTAACCTTTGTGTCTTTTCCAATGCTCGCTCTTGTGCACGCACTTTGGCATGGTTCTCTACTCGCATACGGCATAACGTAAGATTCAAAGGCTTGGAGATAAAGTCGATGGCACCCAGCGCGAGTGCGCGCTCTTCGATTTCCGGGTCGTTGTGCGCAGTGATAACTATAATGCGCAGCGCACTAAGTGAGGGCTGGCATTGAATTTGGCCCAGTAAGTCAAAACCACTAATTGTGGGCATTTCTAAATCGAGCAACAAAATATCTGGCTTAAAATCGGCAATAAGCGCCATCGCTCCATTGCTCTCGTTACATGATTGAACTTCACCTACCCCTGCCAATGCATGCTCCAACTGAAGGGTATTAATAGGCTCATCATCAATCACGAGAACTTTACTTAAATCGGTCATTTACACTCTCACAACAAACAAGACGCTCAATAAAGATAGCGTTAAATATTTTGAAAAGCGATACCGCAGAAAATGTTTAGCCATGGGCGCAGCATCTACTTTATTGCTTAATTATACTGTCACACTAAGCAAACCTCTTCGACACAGCGTTTTCCTTAATGAGCATTTAAGTAGTGACCGCTCTTTAGCTGGGAACCCCGAAGTCAATCATCGCCTTTTTCAAAACACGACTTTCTCAACGTGTATTTGCAAACGCTTAGCCAGACGAATTAAGTTAGCGCGATCAACACCTAAATGCTTGGCTGTTCGGCTCCAGTTGCCTCGATGAGCCTGTAAGGCACGTTTAACTATCTGGCGTTGGTAATCATCCACAGCCTGGCGCAAATTAATCGGTTCCTCTGTCGTCATGGTATCAGGCGTTATATCTGATAGAAGTGGCGTTTGCGTGTTTTCCTCGGTGTTTAGCGAGTCTGATTTTCTTTGCGTTGTCTCATGCAGTTCATCGCAGTCGCCGAGCGTCACAGTCACTAGGCTATCATGGCGGCTGTGTATCGGTACTTTGGCACAAGCCTTTAATGCTGCGCGGTTCAACAAGTGCTCAAACTCGCGAACATTGCCCGGCCAAGTATACTGGGCGAGTCTGTCTAAAAGCGCTGGGGAAATTTTCAGCTGGTTTACACCGAGTTTTCGCCTTGCTCGCTCGATAAAGAAACCAGCCAATAGTGGGATGTCTGCCATACGCTCACGTAGAGGCGGCACTTTTAGTGGGTATACGTTGAGGCGGTGATACAAGTCGCTGCGAAAGCGCCCGCTTTCCACCTCAGCTTTTAAATCACGATTGGTGGCGGCAATAACACGCACATCCACCTTTATCACTTCATCTTGGCCAACAGGTTGAACCTCATTACTTTGTAACGCCCGTAACAGCTTACTTTGCGCAGCTAAGGGTAACTCCCCCACCTCATCTAAAAACAAGGTGCCACCGCTGGCAATAACAAACTTACCCGCTCGTTTACGCTCAGCCCCGGTAAACGCACCTTTAATATGACCAAATAATTCGCTCTCTACCAAGTTCTCTGGCAGCGCCGCGCAATTGACATAAATAAGCGCTTGATCACCACGACTTGATTGCTGGTGCACACTGTGCGCCACCAGCTCTTTACCTGTGCCGCTTTCGCCTTCAATAAGTACCGAGTAATTGGATGGGGCCACCAAGGAAATTTCATTTTTAAGTTTATCAATGCACGGGCTTTGGCCAATGATTTCCGCCGGACAGCCTGAGGCACTGGGTTCGCTCAGAGCGCGCAATACTTCTTGTGAATGGCTGACATTGGCCTCGAGCAAATCTACAGTCAGTGCCGTATGTAAGCTCACCGAGGCCATGGATGCAATTAACGCCAATGAGCGCTCCGAAAGTGAATCAAACACCCCAGGAGATAGACTATCCAAGGTTAATACACCAAGTAGCTGATTTTGGAAATACAGCGGGATCCCCATACACGCATGCACAGGTAAGTCGCCCTCCATAGCCGTGAGTAAGCCATCATATGGGTCGGCCAGTTCACACTCTGCGGGGAAACGCGTGGCTGTTAATGACTGACAAATCGCAACAAACCGAGGGTGCTCAGCAATAACAAAGCGACGCCCAAGTATTTCATGGCTCAGCCCTTGATGAGCTAGAGGCTGTAAATAGTCGCCTTTGTGAGCCAGTAACATGATGGCATCGCAGGTGATCACTTTACGAATGGCACTGAGCAATTCATCAAAGCGCTGTTGACTGGCGACGCTCTGCGCGAGGGTGATGGATAATTCCAAAAGTTGGTTGTCGGTAAGGCGGTTCATATACGTGGCCCGAAATCATTTTAACTCTATTGTAGTCATTAAGACACACACGACAACTGTGTCTTAATGACACAAAAATAATCTAACTTATTAGATATATCATATTTTTCAAAAAGTTAAAAAGATGGCACTAGTTTTGATATAGCTCCAATAGATTCATTTGTAGGAGCGCCTATGTACTCGCAGTTTGTTCTTCCCACTAATCATGCACTCGAGGGGGCACAGTTAAGCTTTCAAAAATGCATTATTGCTGCTAACTGGAGCATGGTGTTGTCACTTGGCCTCGTTATTTGCAGCCTATTAATGAGCTTTTATTTCGACTCGTATTTACCTATCTCCATGCAGATAACTGCCCATATCGGCACCATAGTGTTCGCGGCAATCTTTAAGTTGGCATATGTGGTGCGTTGTGTCGGCGTTTATGGCTTGGGCTACAGGGTGTTTTAAATGCAAATACAAGAACCCCACACACCCGACAATAAACAAAATGGCTTTCACCATCCGTTTTGGCAATTAGCGTTTCGCTCATTTTTCTTAACTGGCGCGCTATTTGCGGCGACAGCCATTGCCTTATGGGCAGCGATGCTGGCCGGGCTCATCACTTTACCGCAACCAATATTGCCAGCCGTGCTGTGGCACAGTCATGAAATGATCTTTGGTTTTGCAGCGCTCATCGCCGTTGGTTTTATAATGACGGCGGTGCAAACATGGACAGGGTTGCCCAGTATAACGGGCCTCCCCGTGGCAGCTTTACTGTTACTTTGGGTGTGTATTCGTATACTGGTATTTACTAACACGCACACCACTATTATCGCCGCGTTAATTATGTCGCTTTTATGGTGGGCCGCCATAGTGTTCACCTTTACGCGTCTCGTTTTCAGCGCGCGCAATGTACGCAACTACCTTTTCGTGCCCATGCTCATGGTACTGGCGACACTAAACGCAGCCACCTTGGTGCTCGCGCTCATGGGTGAGCATTTAATCGCGTTGCACCTTATCCGCTCAGCTGTATTGCTGTTTACGCTTCTCATTGGGGTCGTTGGCGGCCGGGTGATCCCTTTTTTTACGGCTCGCGGTGCAAATATTGATGCCCAAACACCGATGATATGGGCAGAGAAAATACAGCTGCCACTCACGGTCACTTGCCTGGTTGTGTTTATCACCAGTCACTTCGAATTATTGCCCTTTTCTCCAGCCATATTGTTGATAGGCACAGGGTGCGTGCACCTTATTCGTATGAAACCGTGGTCTAGCTTAAGTACCTTCACCATTCCTTTGCTGTGGTCGCTGCATAGCGCATACGCCTTTATGGGGCTCGGGCTTATTGCGCTAGGTCTGAGTTACTACATCGACACATTACTCTTTAGCAACGCCCTGCACCTAATCACCCTCGGAGCCATTGGTTTGATGATCCTAGCGATGATAAGTCGCGTCTCGTTAGGGCATACGGGGCGCAAACTCAACGTTAAACCCCAGATCACAGCCGCTTTTATATGCTTGATTGGGGCTACATTGCTGCGCTTTACTCTGACGTTGACTGGCCATGCATTTGTAGGCTGGGCCTTGAGCGCCGCGCTTTGGGTTGCTTCATTCACGATTTTCTTGTTCACCTACTGGCCGGTGCTCAGTGCACCGCGCCAATAACTTTGCGGAGTATGCATGTTATCTTCACACCACATCAATACGGTTAAATCAACGCTGCCTTTAATAAGTGCAGCAGGGCCGACAGTGACCGAACATTTTTATCAACGGATGTTTACCCATAACCCTGAATTAAAAGACGTCTTTAACTTAAGTAATCAACATTCAGGACGCCAGAAAGTGGCACTATTTGAAGCTATAATGGCCTATGCTAACAACCTTGATAATGTCGCTGTACTCAAGCATGCCGTGGAGCGTATTGCTAACAAGCATGTGAGCTTTAACATACAGCCTGATGATTACCACATCGTTGGCCATCACTTAATTGAAACCATGCGCGAGCTGCTAGGTGACCGCTTTAGTTGTGAGGTTGAGCAGGCTTGGCGCGCTGCGTATGCGGTGTTGGCGCAGCTGTTTACTCAGCGTGAGCAGGCTCTGTATACAGCTCGCGAGCAAGCAAGCGGTGGCTGGCGCGCCAAGCGCGCCTTTAGCTTGACTCACAAGGTAAAAGAATCACAGCTGGTCACCAGCTTTACGTTCGAGCCCGTTGATCAGCAAGCAGTGATGGACTTCAAACCCGGGCAATACATTGCTATCGAGCTTAAGCCCTCTACTTCGGCTCACACCGAAATCCGCCAATACTCGCTATCGACCACTGCAAATGGCAAAAGTTACCGCATTTCGGTCAAGCGTGAGGTGGGGGAACATACAGGAGTCATGTCGAACTTCCTACATGATCATCTTAAAGTTGGCGACATCGTTGACTTACATGCGCCAACGGGAGGTTTTTTCTGGCAAGACCGACAAGCCCCTGTGGTTTTAATTTCTGCAGGCGTAGGCGTAACGCCCATGCAAGCCATGTTAGAAACCCTAGCCGCACGTAATTACCCCTTCCCTGTAACCTATCTCCATGCCTGCGAAACCCGTGCTCAACACTCGTTTGCTCAGCACACCGCAAAACTATGCGCACACCACCACTGGCAACATGCGACCTGGTATAACCACGAACCAGGCGACATGGTCAATACATTTAACGGCTTCATGGACTTCTGCGCTATCACACTGCCCATCGACGATGGTGATTTTTACGTGTGTGGTCCGCTGGCCTTTATGAAATTTGTAAAAACCCACTTAATCGCACTAGGGGTAAGTAACCATCGAATACATTACGAAGTGTTTGGCCCCCACGCTGAGCTATAGGTTAATAGATTAACACTTTGTTTAGAAAGAAGATGCTTGGTAAGTAATAACAATTAATACAGCAAAGCCAAGCATTTTTGCGCACAAAATCAGTAAATACCAGTATGTATCTATGAAGTACTCGATGGTAGAGCATGGCTTCGAGCACGGTCGTTGGCAACGTCAAGTGCTCTGCTCTTGCCGCCAGTTTGGCCCAATACAATTCCAATATGTCCTTTAAGCCACTTTTGGCTGTGTATTATGTTGCTTAAAATATCTCCATTGAAGCAAACGTAGCAACTCTGGAGCACGATTATGAAAATCACACAAATCCGCAATGCAACGCAAATTATCGAATTCGCTGGCAAAACATTCTTAATTGACCCGATGCTCGCGCCAAAAGACACCTACCCAGGTTTTGAAGGTACGGCCAATTCTCACATTCGTAACCCGATGGTTGAATTACCCCTGCCGATTGAAAGCGTGATAAATGTTGATGCTGTATTGTTAACTCATACTCATCCGGACCATTGGGATGAAACTGCTGTAAATTCTATTCCAAAAGATAAACTGATTTTTGTGCAGCATGAAGATGATGAAAAAATTGTTCGCTCACAAGGTTTTACTAATGTGAAAATCTTCTCAGAACAAACCGATTACCATGGCATTTCGTTTACTCGTACTGTTTGTCAGCATGGCTCAGATGCCGCTTTTGAGCATGAACAAATGGCAGAAATCTTAGGGGAAGTAACGGGTGTTATCTTCTCGCATGCTGACGAAGAGAAACTTTATGTTGTGGGCGATACAATCTGGATTGACGCAGTTGAAGAAACAATGAAAAAAGAGCAACCAGGTGTTGTTATTCTTAATACAGGTTGGGCGCATGTTCTTGGTTTTGGCCCTATTATTATGGGTAAAGAAGATGTTTTAAAAACACATCAAGTACTGCCTGAAGCAAAAATTGTTGCCACTCATATGGGAGCAGTAAATCATGCCCTGGTGACAACTCAAGAAATGCGTGATTATGCTAAAGCGAATATGATCACTGATTTTGTGTTTGTTCCTGAAGATGGCGAAACGGTCGTACTTTAAGATAGCAAAAGGGGTTACAAAGTGGACAATATAAAAAATATTGAATTAGTAACGTCTTTCTATCAGGCGATTGAAGATAACGACTACGAGAGTGTTGCAGCGTTGTGCCATGAACAGTTTACCTTTTACTCTCAGCTTGATACACCATTAGATATTAATGGCTTTCTCGCTCAGGAAAAGGGAAATATGGATGGCTACCCGGGTTTTACCTTTCGTATACACGATATCTTTGCTCATGATGATAAAGTTGCGTGTTATATGATATTTGAAGGTGTTCATTCGGCAGTGATGCATGATATTCAGCCAACGAATAAGAAGGTGCGTTTTTCTTTGATGATGTTGCTAACCATCAAAGATGACAAAATATTTGAAAAACGCGCCCATTTCAATGAAGCTGATATTATGAAGCAATTGCAAAGCTAGCCTTACCGGCGTGCTAACACAGAGCATCGGATTTATTGCTCTGTGTTGGCGCAATGGACATATCTATGAATTCACCAGAAAGTAAACCTCTCCCGTCAGTGGCTGTTATTGTTTTCAACCGATTCAGTCCATTTCATATTTCTGTTCCGAGCATTGTGTTTGGCCGTGATACTTTGAACGAAACCTTTTTTGATCTTAAATTTGTTGCTGGTGAACCAGGTCCAATTTTATCTGATATAGGTATGGAAATTCATCCCAATGGGCAGCTCGATACACTAGAGCATTGCGATATTATTATTGTTCCCTACTGGCGAGCTATTGATGAACGTCCGAATCAACAGCTAATTGATGCTCTGCGCTATGCCAGTGAAAGAGGCGCGTTAGTCGTTGGATTATGTCTTGGTGGTTATGTCCTTGCTTATGCTGGCTTATTAGCAGGTAAACGCGCCGCGACACATTGGGAATTAGAGCAGGATTTTCATCAACGTTTTCCTGAAGTTTCGTTAGATTCAAACGCTTTGTATGTTGAAGACAATGGCGTAATCACTTCAGCAGGCACGGCAGCTGGCATAGATTGTTGTTTGTATATTTTTAGGAAATTCTATAGCAGCACGGTTGCAAACAGAGTGGCAAGAAGAATGGTCGTCCCACCATACAGAGATGGCGGACAAGCACAATTTATTGATCAGCCTATACCTGTAACAACATCTGATTCACGTATTAATGAGTTAATGGATACTATTCGTAGGAATATAAATCACAAATATTCACTGGATGAGCTAGCAGATTCAGTAATGATGACTCGCCGCACATTTACCAGAAAGTTCAATAAGGCGACAGGTATGTCTTTTGGGGAGTGGCTGACAGCAGAGCGATTAAATTTGGCACAAGACTTACTTGAATCCACAGACTTGTCTATTGACCAAATAGTAACAAAAACAGGCTTTAGCTCAGTGCTTACTTTCAGAGACAAATTCAAAGAGCGTTATGAAGTGACACCTAACCGATGGAGAAAAACATTCCACCAAAAACCAGCCCCACAAAATAGCTAATGCATCATTGCCGAGGGCTACTTGCTGTGCAAGTCGCTTTACCTATTTCACTACTCATGTTGTTGAAAAATAATGCTAGAGACCTTGGCAGCGCCTAGTTACTTCTCCTCTGCTACTGAGTTACATGCCAGCGAAATCCACACTCAACAACTGTTTGCTCAACATAAAGAATTGCTAGCAACACTTTACCTCGTTGAGTAGCGCAAGATTAAGGTTAACCGATGAATGTCTAGTGGCCCTAAACGATAAGTTGTATCGACTGATTTAGGCAGTGATTAGACACCCCGTTGGCACGCATTTATATAGACCCTTAAGCAAAATCACTTACACCTGAACTGAGCCTGCAACTAACTCGGCAATGAACATTGACCACTGCGTTTTGAATAGCGCCGGTAAAGGTTAACCGATAAATATCTAGTGGCCCGGCTTCAACTGTTATTCTACCGAAGTCGGCAGCGGTGAGACCGCACTAAGAAACCCTCTATATGTGTTTGCTGTATGTGATCTTAACAGCGATTGAGACAGAAGAAGTATGTGTTTTTGTTTAGTGATTTGGTCTGGCTGCTGACGCAGCCAGAAAAACACTATTGCCTATTTGACGGGAGAAGGCTCATATGTGTTAGTTTCGTTGGCGATTCTTCGTTTTCCAACCGTTATTCTTAATTCCACTCTTGTGGGGCCATTTCAAAAGCATTTTGTAGATCTGATAATCAAACACCCCATCCATATCCTTACTACCCTCGAAGTAGAACTCATCTTCTTCGATTCTTTCGCATATTCTGAGCAGCTCATCGTTGATAATTGAAATAAACTGCTTTGCATCTTTTTGTTTTATTTTCCAAGGGGTTGAAACCCTACTATCTGTATCGATCTTACCTTTTGAGTGAGACAAGCCAACGTAGATTGCATTTTGCTTTTTCTCTTCAAGCTTTCGGCTTTGGATCAGAGAAATAAACTTCGGCGAATAATCACCTGTTTCTCTTGCCACAAAGTTCCACTGCTTTTTTGGATGCAAGTACAGAAGCTTTAGCCATTCTTGCTCAAACTCAGCATCAGGGTAGCCCTCATTGGTTTCCGATGACCATATGTAGTGATCTACCCAGTTGGCCTTTGAGAATTCCTCCAAAGCCAAGACTGAAAGCTGAAGAGCGCTTGGGTAGGAACCATTTTCATAGAGCAACACAGAGTCAAAATGAAGACGGATAGTATTTCTCAAAGACTCCGTAGCAATTTTATTCAACTTGTACTTTGAAATTCCGTCTTCTTTCTTCACTGATACTCCGATTCAGAAACTAACGCTTGTCTTAAGCGGTGAGTAACAGTTGGCTAAAATGTGCAGCGAAGCGGAACCGAGCCAACTGTTACGAATCCGACTTTAAGGCTTTGTTAGCTGCAATTGTGACCTGGTACATATTGCCAAGTAGGTGAATTAAACCAATTTACAGGATCTATTTCCCTTTCTGGTTTGAGCCAATGAACACCGTCTTCTAAGGCATCTTCCTGAAGAGTATACTTTCCGGAGAGTAAGTCAGAACTAAACGAGTCAATGTAATCGTCTACTGAATTAGCGAGCTTTAAAGCAATGTTATTATCATAATCTATTAGTATAACCTGTCCATAAACTCCATTTACATTAGGGTCTAGATCAACACAAATTGAGCACGTACCTGAATCATCACCAATTGGAACCCTTAACCTTCCAAAAGTATAACTACCCTTAATTCCTTTATCAGAATGGCTTAACTCCACCCCATCATTAGGTTCTTCAAACTCTGTAATTTGTTCAATGGATTGCTCAATAGAAATAAATGGAATGCCGTATGCGAAGTTAGCGAACTTATCTGGAGCAATGCCATTATACGTTCGGTATAATGAGATCAAACTCTCCGGTAAACTTTTTCCTACTAAAGACTCCAATTCTATAAGCCTTTCTTGTGATGCTGGCTCTTGAAGTGCTTCAACAATTTTTGGAGCATTATTCGATAACCATATCATTGCTTTTTCTAACATTTATATATTCACCTATGAAGTCAAATACTTTTGCAGCTAACGCTGCCAGCACGGACCGCAGCCAAGCGGAGGTCCCTGTGACTGGCCTTGTTATACGGGCTGAATTAATATACTCACTGCTACGCTGAGTCATCATCTTCTATTACCAATTCAAGTTTAATACACGGAGTATTCTCAGTTAAATTTACCCTCATCCAGTATTTAAGAATCAACTTACCAAGAGTGTCACTACTCTTATTCAACTCAAAGTCGACATCGACGTATTGGTCATCAGCTATCCTACGAAAGCTCACACTGTCAAACAGTTCTTTACTAGTAAGTAGGCAATAATCAACATCACTAAACCTTAGTGAGTACACCTCGCAGTTACCAACATGGCAAATATATTCCTTGTCAAAGCCATCTCGGCGGCTGATGTCGTATCTGTCTGCAATTTCTGGTTCATATGATGATCTGCGTAGCGTGCTCTTTAATTTTTGGCTGCCGACAAATAGCACTGGGCACGCCATTGATTCTGATATATTCCGGATATCTGAAAGGGTGCTATCTATATCGGTGTACTCGTATGATGCTGATTGCGGATATTTGAGTAACGACCGTAAAACGTTTATTTTAAGATCTTCTGATATACAGTCGGCCATCCAACTTTCTTCATTAACTGCCCGGTTCGTATCGATGCCTGAGGCAACCCGTTCCTTGGCATAATCCACAATATTCACACCAAAAGAAGAATTGTCATCAAGATCGGCATCTCTATCAAAATGTTCAAAAAGAACCAATGGGAACTCAGGGTCACCTTTATCACTTAAAATAGCTGAGCTCGCCACACCAAACTTTACAAGCCGTTCTCGATCGATCTCGGCGTCAGCAACAAGCTGCCTCTGAGCATCACTGATTTCCTGAATGATACCTTCTACCGACTCAATAAAGTTATTCTTGAAGGTTTCTAGGCTACTAGCATCAACCAAGAGATAGTCGTGATCCTCATTGGCTATTTTTACCCAGTCATTAAGGTCCGAGATGATTGACTGCTGATCCATATGCCTGAAGAAACCAGAAAAAAGGGCTTCCTCCCAATCGTTGGGCAATTTCCATAGTGTACCCGACATGGAAATTGCGATTTCGACGTAGGCCCTATTCATACTTCGTGGATCGTTTGCTCCCCACCCTGAGTAAATGCGGCCAGAGACTCGCCTTTCTTCGTAAATGCGACCAAAGGACTCCAGTATTGATGACAACCAAGTTCCATAGGCACCCTCACCGTAATAGCGATAATCACGGTGACGAATATAAGCACCTAGCAGCTCACCAGCGTTGGATATGTTGTGGCGGGATTGTCCAACCGAGCCTGATGGATGAATGCGAGACCCTGACAATAGGGCTTTAACATATTTAGCCAAAAGATCAGGTTGGTCATCACCTGGCTTCAAGAGCATGTAGCAGGCCGTGATTACTCTTAAATCTACATGCGCATTTTTAAAAGAAATATCAAACGCAGCACTATAGTCGTAGTCATACCCTTTGAGGATTGACTGCCAAGTATCACTAGTCGACTCCATTGGCAGAAAATAATGATTAATTAGCACTGAGCGCCAGCTGTACTCGGCATTCCAATGGTCATCACGCGATAGCTTTTCAAGCCAGTTGATGAGCATATCAACACCCCAACCAGCAGCCTCAAAATTACCGAACCGCAGGGCAGAAATTGCCGTAGATGTGGTAAACTCCAAGTGCGTGATAAAAGCTGGGTATGCCTTGTCTATATCCCCAGTACGCTTTGAGCGTGGCTCAATGTACATGAGCCAACTTTCCCAAGCACCAACAAAGTCGTAGAGAATATCCTCGTACTTGTTAGCAACCCTTAGATCACTCGACTCCGAGTTGTACGAACGCCATTCAACCAGCAGATACCACATATAGTAGCTACCCTGTATCAGTGATCTCATTTCCTGTTTGATTAAAGTATCTCGACTCGAAAATATGCGTTTGTGAAAATACAGCATATCCGTATAAAAGCGCGAATTATCAGGGATTCGCTCAACCGTCCCTCGGGCTAGGCGGTAATATTCACCCATAAGTTCATCAAGGTAGCTTCTTGCCCACAAGCCACCAGCTGGCAATATTAGCCAGTTATCCAAGTTTCCCTCATCGTTTTTAAAGGATAGAGCTTCTGCAAGCTCGGCGTGCCACAGCGCTAAATTGTGCAGAGCGTCTGAAAATTCTCTGGCATCACCATCTCTAATAGCGTCATTTGCGGGACCAATGAAACCATTCAGCACAGTTGATAAGCCAACATCTACCTGAGGAACCTCCTTTTCAAAGGAGAAAGCTAATTTAATGAGCACCTTTACTAATGGGTTTATATTAAAACCATTATATCGGGCTACAGTCATTATATTACCAGTCCTACTGCCTCGTAGAGGTTGAACCACTAGCTTCCCGCCCTGTATCTTTTTTAACTTCAAAATGCATATTTGCATCCAGATAGCAGAGTTAAGTAGCCACAGCCTGACATCTTTTAGGGATCTTTCTCGTTTCACCTTTCTAGTTATGTCTTTATAGACATCGCTAGAATACTTATATGTAAGAACTTCCATTACCTTTTCATCAGGGTTATCTATCAGCTTATGATGAACGGCATTATCTAGTAGAACCTGTTTAATTCGGCGGCGAACATCGAGCTCGCATGCTTCGTGAATGGAGAAACGAAAAACGATCGACTCACGGGAGGTTTCGTCCAGCATTCTGAAGGTTTTAACAAAAAACCAAGCGGTCAATAGCAAATTTGATGAGAACCACAGCGCCGAGGTAAGACAGATAGCCGCATATGCAGACTCACCTATTGTTGCTCTTAGAAAGTATCCGACAACAATAAACCCTGACAGTGTAAGACCACTCAGGCCCGCAAACATAAATCCGGAGTACTTTTGGTATAAGGGGAAAATAACCTTTTTGGCTGACTTATTCTGAAACAGAACGCTGATAAGACCGACAACTAATGGGTAAACGACCCCAACAATAGTTAACTGCCCTCCTAGAAAAGCGCCTTGCCATTTAAGAAGTTCTCTCCAATCAGGAACATATTGGATAACATAGGGATTAACCCACGGTTGCCAGACAATGAGATTGCTAGTCAATAAGCCAGCCAGTATCAACGCTAACAGAATATATCTTTTATAGTACGTCGACCATCGGACTATGCTCTTTTCTGCAAAGCTCCAACGACTGTTTAAAAAAACTTCATTTTCGTAAAGTGATTCTTTGATTTCTTTGTTAACTCGAGAAGAAAGAGTTTTAAAAAAACGTCCGAGCAAACTTTTCATTAATCAGATAGTCCCATAATTTCCACAATCACCCCGAGAGAAATACTAACAAGAATGCAATTTATCGTGGTTATTATTTACCACTTATGCTGCTTTCCCTATAACGCCTCAATAACCGGCGCGCTTTAGCGCATCCGGCGCCGAAGGCGCGTAGTTAATTGACTTGTTAGCACTATTGACGAACTAGGCAATATACTTTTATGGACAACAAAATAATAGAAGTGCTTGCCAGCAGACAAGGTATACCTATATCAAACAAAAACCACCTTAGAATTTGACTGCGTTGATGTTTCCAGAAACCACTTTCAAACCTGAGTAATGCGGATTCAATGTATTCAGTTTTTGAACTCATGTCCTCGATTTGTCGTTTAATGCTATTGATTGCTGGTTCGTACTGAGATTTTTCTATATTTTTCTCAATAGATTCAATTATAGTTTGGAAGTGTTCAGATTGTTGACGTTGCCCCTTCCACCATGAAAAAAGTGTAGTTTGTCTTTCCTCGTTAGTGCTAGGCTCAAATGTTGGTGAAGCCGCGTAACTCGCAACAGTAGCCTTAGGTATTTTTATACCTGTTAACCTGTGTCTATTTTCGTTAAAATGATCTGAAGACGCCCACAAGAAATGACAAAGAAAGTACACCAACGCAGCAATAAGTAACAGGTAAATATGGAGTATGTTTAAGTCCTCAAACTTAAAGCCTGAGAACCCATTTTGGCTGCTAAAAGTCGCAGAACCAATCGTTAAAATAATTCCAATAATCGAAGCGACTAATAGATTCCTTCTAATTCGCTGAGTATTATTATCTAGCGATTCAATATTTGGTTTTTGTAGCAATAAATCAAAATCCAACTCAAATTCCTTATAAATTTATGGCTTGAAGCCAAGGTAGAGCTAACGCCGCAATAAGCGGACTAAAATGGTGGGTTATAATGTGTAGCGAAGCGAAACCTAACCCACTGTTTTATTTCCGTTTACTTGTCTTGTTATATCGCTCTTACAACAGTGTTATTTAAGTAGATTGCCTTCTACTAAATTTTGCTAGTATTTCTTCATCAGTTTCTTCTTGCTCGACCTCAACTGAATAGAAAAAACTAATTGATTGATCATCACAAAATAGTGAATAAAGGCTAGGCCTAAGCAATCTTGTCTTATTATCATTAAATGGCGTTCTATTTCCACTTCTTCGGACGTCATAGCAGAACCGTCTATTGGGGTTCTCACTGTCACTTGTAGATAGATCGTTAACCATTGGGTCTTTTAACCAATCAGGTTTATTTAAATTAATTTGGGAGGGAATAAACCGAGCGAAGTTTTCAGTAAACTGAGTCAAAATATCACCTAGATTTGGTTCATACTCTATACTAAAAAACTCTCTGAATTCTTTTATATTTTTGATAATAAAACCATTTGAATTCACAGGAATAGTTATATTCATACTTACATTATCCCTTCTCATGATTTTAGTTTTCATGAGAGCAAATTTAGGTTTTTTTTCATTATCCTGATACAACTTAGCTAAAACTATATAGTTAAAGTTATTGTATTGAAATGGAAAAGCATCAATAACCCAACCATTATCTTCCATATCTTTTTTAAGATGCCGAAAGTTATCAAAAACACTCATACTACTTCCTATTACAGATTAAAAATCACACAATACAACATCAAGACTAACGCGAATATTTAGCGATATAACGCCAAGCACAGCAGCACACACGCTACAGCCCCAGCAAAAAATACACTTTAAACTACAAGTGACCAAGCATTATGTGTCTGACTGCTGCGCCTTGTTAGCCATTTTAATTTTCGTTGTCCTTATCGTTGCATTGTGCCAAAAACCACCTTGGTAGGATCTAGCCAGCCAAAAGAAAGATATGCAACAAAGGACACTAAGCAAAATCATAGATATATAGAACCAATTTAAATCGGCATGTATATCAAATGGCGGTAATGAATAAACAACTAGAAAAACCCATAGAATAGAAACATATACACTGATTAACTGATTTATTTTTGATACAGATAACGCTGAAGGTCCTGTTAATACATGTCGAATATTTTCATTTACCCCTTTGGGGACGCCTCTTGTCAATATAACCTTATACAAAGGACCGGATATTGAATCCTCAAGCATATCGACATGCTTTTCCCAGTTTTCTTGCCAGTGCTTACTACCGCGGTTTACACAGAACCATGCTACTGAAAACACACAGCCGACACACGACAGGACAACTGAAAGATCCGTTTTATTTGAGATGCTAGAAGCTTGTATTGCAATAAAACCTGCCAATATAGCACCAATAAAAGTCCAAAAATAAGTTGCTCTTTTCCAGTAAAGTTCAATCTCAAACTTTCGTGTATCTAGCGCACGTTCTAATGCCTTTTCTCGCTTAAGAGAATCTTTCAGAAAATCATTTTCATACTCTTCTTGAGAATATTTAGAAATTGGCATTCTTTACTCCGTATGGCTAACGCCCGGCACAGCGGGCAACTTGTAGCGACAGCGGAAAGTTGCTCCGCTGCTGCTGCTTGTTATACCGCGCTATCTACTAAGCCGTCCGACTCCTCTCGTCCCTTGCCGCGTCACGGTCAGCATTGTCACGAGCCCTTTCGTATTCCCTTCGCTCCCTGGCTTCGGCTTCCTGCTCTCTCTTGGCTTTCTCTTTTTCCTGCTGCTCTTTGACTATCTTGTTGTACTCTACCGCGATCATCTCTGCGTACTCGGCTATTTGGAGCGCCGCGCCTATCACTCTACCTCGAAGTAACAGTGTCTTTGACCAACCTGCCAAGAAGCCTGTCGCGGCAATGGCGCTGTGAGAGCGGCTTCCCATTTCTTTATTATACTTATCATGTAGTTGGTTTATCTTGGCATTGTATCGCTTATTGATATATTCTATGCCACGCTTGGACAGCGCATTACGCCCTTTGTCGGTTTTGCGCAGGTCTTTTTCGATCATTTCTCTGAATTCCGCTAATGAAAGCAAAGGATCGTAGCCGTCAACTACACATTCGACCGTGTTGTCTGAGTATGACGGCATTTCGGCTTTCCTGCCAAACACATCACCACTATCGTAGTGGAATTGATCGCGATCGCGAAGGAATACAGCGTTTTGTAAGTCAATTACAAATTCGTTATCATGTACGTATCCCAACTTTTCTTGGTATAGGCCGGTGATCAGCCGGGGCAGCTGTTGAGAACCATCGAGATGTGACCTTTCTAGTTTTATTCCTAGCCACTCTTTTACTACCCAAAACCTACCTTCAGCATACTCCACTCTAAATAACTTATCATCCCCGATTATATTTAGTATAGACGGATCTATATCTAGAGCGGCATTCAGTATTGACACAGCTTCACCATTCGCGTCTCTTTCACTTGAAGATATCAGCTTAATTTTAGAGCTCGCATCGTCTTCATGTGTGTTTTTATGCAGAGGCAAATTATTGTCCTCTTTGATGGGTCCCAGCTCTGACCAAGTGCCGCCATCATTACTAGTAAATTGATAGAGTATCTTCTCGTTCTCGATACTGAATATATGCGAATACCCTCCTTGGCTGAAGGCTCCGGCGTAGGTGCCAGGCATTTGGATAACGCTCTTGTTCACCACATAGCACTTAGCTTTGCGCCTATCATAAATCAAATTGCACAATTGTATATTAGAGGCGTAAATACCATAAATGCCAATATGTAACCTTGTGTCCTCAACATAATATGAGACGACAAGGTCAGATTCAGATCTGATATCTAAGTTAGTGAATAAGGGGATGTTGTTACACAGCACATCTACCTGGTCTCTATTTTTCGATCTATCTATCTTGATATTCGCCATTGGATTCACTTGTGTTTTAGAAAAGAACACGCATCGCGCGCGGTATAACAATTTAATATCGAGCGATTGGGTCGTTTTTCTACCGCAACCTGTCTCGTTTTAGTCCTTAGACCATTGATAGCAAATTTAGGAAGTACTTACCAACATTGAAGTTACGTTACATTGCTCTAAACGTGGATAAGACAAAAACGACCCAATGGGTCGTTTTCTTGACTATAGGAGAAACACAACAATACTGTACATATATACAGACATTTGTTGGAGCTAGCTCAATGAGAACTCGTTCACCATTTTTAAACCACATCGCCGAGTTAATGTTGACTAAGCAATATTCACTCAGAACCGTTGATACATATCTTAAGTGGATTTCTTCCTATATTCATTATCATGATAAACGTCACCCAGCTTCAATGGGCAATAACGAGGTTGTCGAATATCTCGACTACCTTGTACTTAAACGGAATGTGTCGCCTAAAACACAAGCGACAGCGTTAAATGCGTTATCTTTTTTGTATAAGCAAATAATTAAACAGGAATTGTGTCCGAATCTAACGTTTGTTAGAAGCAAGCGCCAATCTAAGTTACCAATTGTTATGACCCCCGAGGAGGTTAAACTCCTCATGTCGTTTTTAAGTAAACGATATTATTTAATTTCAGGTTTAATGTATGGTAGCGGCTTACGTGTAATGGAAGCTGTTCAACTAAGAGTTCAGGATATTGACTTTGACTACAAGTGCATTCGGATCTGGAATGGTAAAGGGAATAAACATCGGGTGGTTACACTCGCCACAGAACTTATACCTTTGCTAAGAAATCAAATAGCTCAGGCTGATGAATACTTAAAATTAGATTCCCAGAATGAACAATATGCTGGTGTATGGATGCCAAAGGCACTAGCAAGAAAATATCCTAGCGCCAATAAGTCAATTGCTTGGCAGTATCTATTGCCCTCATATAAGTTAAGTGCTGATCCTGAAACTGGCGAGATTCGCCGACATCATTTTCATCAAACAGGTGTACGTAAAGCGGTTAAAGAGGCCGCCAAAAAAGCACAAATAATAAAACCTATAACGCCCCACACTTTTAGACATTCATTTGCTACTCATTTACTACAAAGTGGTGCAGATATTAGAACCGTGCAAGCTCAACTGGGTCATTCCGATGTGAAGACAACGCAAATATATACGCATGTTTTACAGCAAGGCGCAAACGGTGTTGTTAGTCCTTTGAGCAAAATTTTCTAGCTTGTTTTGGGGCAGGTAACGGCTGTTAGTGATAACATTGCCAATCCAAATATTCGAATACTATTAATAAGAAAGTTCCTAACCGGACTCCATACGAGTAGATATACCTCAGATTACCTTTTGAATAAAAGAAAATCCCCTGTATTTTCCGGGGTGTATGATGTCTAGCCCTACCTTTTCGGCAGTTAAAAGTAACATATTGTGACTGATTAGTTCCTGGCCTAATTTCAGCTGCCTACTCGGCAGTTCACATAGTCGTATTTAAAGCCTAGAGGCTGAGCCTCGAATGCAACAATCGCAGGGGAATATTCGAAGTGGAAACAAGCATCGAACTCTAATGCCGATTCTACGAGACAGGTAGCCTTGTTCTTTTGACTGGCGAACTTAAAAAGGTTTTTTACTCTGGAGTGTTTGAGTTTACGTCGGTACATAGCCGTTTTCTTTTTTTAGCGCACTGACTAAAAAATAGGCTATGACAACTTATTGTTCAAATTTATGTCAACTATTACTTCAAATATGTCAACTTATACTTCAAACAACAGGGGGGGAATTTGGGTGGCAGCCTTACCAGCCACATCTCGGCACACACGTCACACGCTGTGGCTGCTCCCTTCCGGGCCTGACCAGATTCACCTGCTAGTGTTGCGAGAGGACCAATAAGGCTACCATTGAGGGCCTTCGTTGGGCGCAGGAGGGATTATCGCGACTTTACTACTGGGATTCAAGGAAAATCCTACTATTTACTACCAACTGCCTAGTAACTGACCATTTCGCAGTAATACGCATCACTTTAGCCCTGCTCCACTTTTGTAACTCGCTAACCCAACACGAAGCAATAACCTTTCACTTACACATTTTGGAAACAAAAGTGTACACATTTTAACCTTGATTACGTTTTAACACATTAAATTACTCGTCAAGGCATTGAGCAACCTGGATAAATTTAATATTTATTTAATCTTAAATTAATAATTTTTACTTTTATTTTACATTAGTACCCATTTTGACTAGATTAGAATCGCTCGCTTTGGAGAAGTTTGCAGGATCAAACGAGTAATAGCGGTGCTCAGCACCACCCATTCGGGAAAACTAATCGGGAGCAAACAATGAATAAACCTCAAGGATTTATGCTATCAACCTTATCAATAGCCGTGTCACTGGCAGCAATTTTGCCCGCAACGAGTATTGCGGCGCAAAAAACCTACCTAAGTGAACAAAATCAAATTAAAGATATTATGATGGCAAAGTCGACTGCCGTTTCAGCCTCCCCCGCTGCAACGGTACTCGGCCTTGATACTCAGGATGGTATCAGTGTTGTAAAGCAGTACAACAGTCAAAACGGCGATAAAACGTTTCGCTATCAGCAAATGCACAAAGGCATTCCTGTTATCGGCGATCATGCCATTCTAACTTACAACAAAGATGATCAGCTTATTCGTGCCCATGGCGCTGTGGTCAATAACATCGCTGCCGACGTCCCCTCGGTAAACGCCAAGGTAAGTAAGAAACAAGTAGGCAAATTAGTGCGCGCCATGCATCGCAAAAAGCACCAAGGCAAAGCGACGCCTGCCATCGAGAATGAGCAGTCTCGCTTAGTCATTTGGTTAGACGATACGAATAAAGCGCACCTTGCTTATGAGGTGACCTACAACAGTTATGGTGATACCCCGTCGCGTCCCTACATGATTATTGACGCCAAAAGCGGGAATGTATTGCATCAGTTCGACAATTTACAGCATGCTGATGCCACCGGCCCAGGCGGCAACCAGAAAACCGGTCAATACAATTACGGAACCGACTACGGCTATTTAGATGTGAGCCAATCTGGCAGCACCTGTACCATGGAAAACGCCAATGTGCGCACCATTAACCTCAACAATGGTACTAGCGGTTCAACAGCGTACAGCTTTACCTGCCCAGAAAATACCTACCAGCAAGTAAATGGCGCCTATTCACCGCTTAATGATGCCCATTACTTTGGCAACGTAGTGTTTAACATGTACAACGACTGGGTTGGTACTGCGCCATTGTCATTCCAGTTACGTATGCGCGTGCACTATGGCAATAACTATGAAAATGCGTTTTGGGATGGCCAAGCGATGACCTTCGGTGACGGTGCCACAACCTTTTACCCATTAGTCAGCCTCGATGTGTCCGCACACGAAGTCAGCCACGGCTTTACCGAACAAAACTCCGGATTGGTTTATTCTGGTAAATCAGGCGGCTTAAATGAAGCATTCTCCGATATGGCCGGTGAAGCTGCGGAAGCTTACATGCTAGGTAGTAATGATTGGCTCGTCGGTGAGCAAATCTTCAAAGGTAATGGTGCGTTACGTTACATGGCTAACCCGCCACAAGACGGCCGCTCCATTGGTAATCAATCAGATTACTACTCAGGCATGGATGTGCATTACAGCTCAGGGGTGTACAACAAGGCCTTCTATTTATTGGCAACCACCAGCGGCTGGGATACACAAAAGGCCTTTAAGACCATGGCACGTGCTAACCAGCTTTATTGGACAGCGAGCACTAACTGGGACTTAGCAGGTAACGGTGTGATGGACGCCGCGTGCGATCTTGGTTATGAACCTAATGATGTTAAAGCAGCCCTCGCAGCTGTAGGGGTAACATCAAGCCTCAGCGCGGGTAGTGACTGTGGTTCAACTCCGCCAACACCTGATGAAGAAATCACCAACGGTGTGCCTCGCACAGGTATTTCCGGTGCGGCGAAAGAGCAAATGTTCTTCGTTATGAATGTGCCCGCAGGTGCTACGAATCTCACCTTTAACACCTCAGGTGGCTCAGGTGATGCTGATTTATATGTGAAATACGGTTCACGTCCAACGCTTAACGATTACGACTGTAACAGCACGTCATCAACCAGTACTGAGTCATGTGCAATTAGCCCTGTTCAAGGCGGTGAATACTATGTCATGGTCGAAGCGTGGAACCAGATCAGTAATGTGACCTTGGAAGGTAACTATGACGATGGTAGCACGGGGCCAACGCCAATCGACCGCACCGAGAGCAACATCAGTGTTAACCAAGGCGGCTGGGCTCGTTTTAGCCAAGACATTGGCAGTGGCTACAGTAACCTCACGGTAACCATTAGCGGCGGTAGTGGCGATGCGGATCTGTATGTCAACTTTGGTTCGCAATCAACCACCAGCGACTGGGATTGTCGTCCATATCGCAATGGCAACTCAGAAACCTGTACCTTTAGCAATCCGCAAGCAGGTACATGGCATATGGATTTACGTGGCTACCGCGCAGCAAGTGGTGTCACCCTGTCCATCCAAGCAGACTAAATCATTCTCCCTGAGTAGGGGCCAGCTACTGGCCCCTTTTTCGTTTAAGGACCCATCTTATGAAATATTCTTACCTCGCCATCGGTGCGGCGCTTGCTTGCGCTACGAACAGCGCCTTAGCGGCACCGGAAAAGGCATGGATCACGGTCGAGGCCCATGCCATGGCGCACTATCAAAAACAGCAAAAAACACAGTGGCAAAGCGCTGCAACGCAATCAATCGCTGGCACAGCTGTTGATGTTATCGCTATAGATCCTAAGCATATACATCGGCTAAGCGATTTTATGCACCATGAATACAAACGCTGTGGCGGCTTTATTTATCATGAATCTGAGCAAGCGGCGAAAGCCTACTTGCAACAGGCTCAAGTCAATAACACGCAAACAGTTACTACTGTTAATTACAGCATCGACAACCCCGCTGCAGCCCAGGCGCTGCTGGCTGAGCTGAGCACCACTCGTCTAGATAACACCGTAAGTACCCTAGCAGCATTTCATAACCGTTATTATTCACAGCAAAGCGGTGTCGATGCAGCAGATTGGTTACGCACCCACTGGCAACAAATCGCCAGTAGTCGCAGTGATATCACCGTGCAAAGTTACAACCATAGCTGGGCCCAAGATTCGGTGGTGGTAACAATCGCCGGACAAGAGTTAAGTGATGAAGTGGTGATCATTGGCGGTCACTTAGACTCGATTAATCAATCATCACCCAGCCAAGGTCGTGCACCAGGAGCTGATGATAATGCCAGCGGCATTGCTGTATTAACCGAAACGCTGCGAGCGGTCGTCGACAGTGACTTTAAGCCTAAACGGACCATCAAAATTATGGGCTTTGCGGCCGAAGAAGTGGGACTTAGAGGCTCCGACGCTATAGCTAGCGATTACAAAAGCCAAGGCATCAATGTGGTGGGCATGGCGCAATTTGATATGACCGGTAATAACGGCTCAGCTGAAGATATTGTATTGATGACCGACTATACTAATAGCGGCCAGAATCAATTTATGGCAAACCTTGCCAGCACTTATCTCAGTGACCTGGTTATTGGCTATGATCAATGTGGTTACGGATGCTCGGATCATGCCTCTTGGCATAACCAAGGCTTTGCCGCCTCGATGCCGTTTGAATCAAAAATGAGTGATATCAACTACCGAATTCACACCAGTAGTGATGACCAGTTTGATGCCAGTCATGCCATCAATTTTGCACGCTTGGCCAGTGTTTATCTCGCTGAGCTTGCGAAAAGCGCTGGCTCTGCGCCGCCACCACCGAGTGATAACGAGCTCACTAATGGTGTGGTTGAATCTGGCCTTAGCGCTGGCGCTAAGGAACAGCTACTTTACACCATGGATGTACCCAGCGATGCCACTGATCTTAACTTTAATACCTATGGCGGCAGCGGTGATGCTGATTTATACGTGCAATTTGGCACACCACCGACACTCAGTAGCTATGATTGTAAAAGCACCACAGCATCAAGCACCGAAAGCTGCAGCTTTAGCGCGCCACAAACAGGGACTTACTACGTGATGGTTGAGGCTTGGAATGCCATTTCCGGTGTCAATCTGGTCGGTGAGTATCAAACCGGTTCAACCGGTCCAACGCCCATTAATCGTAGCGAAGGGCCGATTTCTGTCGCGTCTTCTCAATGGCAACGCTTTGAGCAGCCTCTTACTAGCGGCTATTCGCAATTACAGGTGAGTATATCCGGCGGTAGCGGCGATGCCGATCTGTATTTAAACCTTGGCTCACCGTCGAGTCAGTCGCAATGGCAATGCCGTCCATACAAAAATGGTAACAATGAAACCTGTACCATTAGCAACCCGCAAAGTGGAACTTGGTACATTGATTTGTACGGCTATAATAGCGCCACGGGTGTAAATTTATCGATCACCGCCAATTAGTAATAATAAAGGGGCCCGATGGCCCCTTTTTTCACGAACGTTGAATTAATCCAATTCTGCGCGCAGCTTCTTCAACACCGCTTTTACCTTCTCAACATTCTCTGGCCCCATGCGTAATAGCTGCTTCTGAGCGGGTGGTAAATTCTCCCATTCGGAATAAGCATACTTGTAGGTGACTGAATCTCGTAACAAGGGGACCTGAGAAGTCATTTCGGGTGTCTCTAAAAGCAAGTCAATCGACTGCTTTAAGCGCGCCTCAAAACTACTGTTAGGGTCGCCAACTTCACCATAGGCCTGTTCAATCAGCGGTTCATATTGTTCATACAGTGCCACCAACTGAACGGTATTCATTGAGGTCAAAATACCAACATACGGGTCATAGCGCTCAAAGCTCTTCGGATCCATCGTCAGCACATCGCCCTCTTCCACGGTGAAAGGCTGCTCGAGTTTTTCCACTGGCGAGTGGTTTGTAGCCACACGCCCCTCGGCGAGATTATTGACAAACACCACAGTGCGGCGGATCAAGTCATCATTGACCAGCAAATTAGCGCTAGATTGAGCCAGCGATTGTTGCAAGCTGGCGCTGACCATCTCATCGCTATCGTCCAAGGCTGGCAACTCGGGTTGCGGCTCGGGCTTTTCGTCTTCACGAGACTGTGGACGCTGTTGCTGCTCATCGGGGTTGCTCACGTCTGTGGTTGCCGGCGCGGCTTGGGGTTTACTTTCAGGCTCGGGCTCTGCAACAGGCTGAGGCTTGTCTTCCACTGGCAACTGCGCAGGCTCAGGGGTGGCCTCAAGTGGTAAAGGCTGTTGAGATTGTTTGCTGACGACAAAAATTACCACCACAGCCAGCACCACTAATACCACCAATGCTAGGATGATGTTGTTACGGCTGGGTCCGCGTTTACTCTCATGTTCGGTAGGTTGTTCACTCATAAAGGCTCCGTTATGAAAAAGTCAAAATCGCCAATCTTCAAAAAGTAATCTGCCCTAATTGCTGCGAGCATACTCGCCGTTGAGCATATCTTTTTATTTTAGAATCTTTTACATTAACACTATGTGTCCATTTAAGTGCAAATACAATGCGAAAGCAAACTAATTGCGGTCGCGCTGGAACAGCGTTGCTACTGAGCGGCGGCGGCGCCCGAGCCGCTTATCAAGTAGGTGTCCTCAAAGCGCTAACACAGAGCCTTCCAAGAACGGCGCCACTGCCATTTAAAGTGATCACAGGCACCTCTGCCGGAGCAATTAACTCTGTGGCGCTTGGATGTTGGGCTTCGTGTGCCCATTTGGCGAGCCGCAAGCTTGAGCAAGTCTGGGGACAGTTTCACACCAGCGATGTTTATCGCAGTGATTTTGCGCATGTATTTGGCCACCTTATAAAAAATATTTTATCGAGCTTTCGCTCTGGGCACGCCAACCATGCCCCAGCGAGCTTATTCAACAATGCCCCTCTGCGGCAGTTATTAGCCGAAGTGCTGCCTATGGAGCGTATCGACCGTAACATTCACCGTGGTGTGCTCGATGCGTTAGCAGTCACTGCGTCTAACTACAGTACCGGTGACTCCGTTACCTTCTATCAAAGCAATGAGGCCAAACCCTGGCGGCGGGCTAAACGTCAGGGTGTCAAAGCTCGCATCCATTTAGAACACCTGATGGCCTCCAGTGCTATTCCCGTGGTCTTTCCCAGCGTAAAGATTCGACACCAATACTATGGTGATGGTTCCATTCACCAGATGTCTCCCCTGTCCAGCGCCATTCATCTTGGTGCCGAGCGCATCTTTGTTATCGGTGTTGAACAGCCCAAAGAGGAACATCGTAAGTATGCGCCGCATTACCCGGGCATTTCGCATATCGCGGGGCATCTGTTGGACAGCGTGTTTGCTGACACACTGCATGGTGATTTAGAGCGCCTTGAGCGCATTAACCGTACGGTGGGGTTGTTGAGCGCGAAAGATAAACATCGTGAGCTCAAACATATCGATACGATGGTGATCAACCCATCACATAACTTTAATGCCATTAGTAGCGAGTATTACGATGACATGCCGCTGGCGATTCGCACCCTACTACGTGGTATCGGCGTAAAACGCTACAGTGAGTCGAGCTTGCCGAGCTACTTGTTGTTTGAACGCCGTTATACACAACACTTGATGGAGCTAGGTTATCAGGACGGGCTGGCGCAACTGGAGCAACTGCGCGCGTTTTTGTGTCTCGATTAACTGCCGCCATTGAGTAAAAAGCGCTCGCAACGCTCTACCCGCCGTGGTTTGCCCTTTAACACCAGCACGTCATGCCCCTGTAGACTGGTTTCAATACTGGGCGCTTCTATCTCACGTCCTTGACGGCGCAGCGCGGCAATACTTACACGCCGTGCTTGCAGGTTGAGCTCGGCGATGGTTTTACCCACGGCATAGGCGTTATCTGCCAAGGCAAACACATGCAAGTACTCTAAACGCTCGGTGTTTTCATCGCGATGTGGCGCCTCATCACTAATATAATAACTGTGCAATAAGGAGTAACGGTTTTCTCGCTCTTGGCTAACCCGACGAATAATACGTTTCATTGGCACCCCGCTCATAAATAGTACATGAGACGACAACATCAGGCTCGCTTCTAACGACTCAGGCACGACCTCTGACACGCCACTTTCTTTTAACTCATCAAGATGGGCATCATCGGGCATACGCGCGAGGATATTCACCTGCGGTGCGACTTGTTTCACTACCTCGGCGACCATTTGTACCTTGCTAAGATCAGTGAAGGTAATCACCACCAAACGCGCCTGTGCCGTTCCTGCGCGCTCAAGAATACTTTTTTGCGTGACATCGCCAAACATGGCATGGTAACCGGAGTTCCTTCCTTGTTGCACCAGGTAAGGGTCCAGTTCAATGGCAACAAAAGGCAACGCCTCACTGGAAAGAAAACGCCCGATATTTTGTCCAACTCGCCCGTAGCCACAAATTATCACATGCTCACTGAGGCTTTCATCAACACACTCAATGCGTTCGGGGGCTTCAGTACTGGCGCGAAAAAGATGATGTACCCACTTAGGCGAGTGCTCTATTAAATACGGAGTAATAGCCATGGAAAACACCCCTAAGGCAATGAGAAACGACGCCAACTCACCGGCAAAAATTCCCTGGTTTCCAGCTAAAGCCACCAATACAAAGCCGAACTCCCCCATTTGACAAAGCATCAGGCCTGCACTTAAAGCATCGCTTTTGCGCTCTCCCATCAATTGCGCAATACCAGCCAGTAACACCAGCTTACTGAGCATCAATACCGCTAACGCGGCGAAAATAATATGGGCATGCGTTAATACATAGGCCAGGTCTAACTGCATCCCCACGGTGACAAAAAAGAGCCCCATAAGGATGTCCCGGAACGGCCGAATATCACTTTCAAGTTGGTGACGGTACTGGCTTTCACCCAACATCATTCCCGCTAAAAAAGCCCCTAAAGCCATGGATAACCCGAACCAGTAAGTCAGCCCACCGGCAAATAACGTCACCAATAAAGTGGTTAATACAAACAGCTCTTCATTACGCATTCGCGCCACTTCATTGAAGATCCGTGGCAAACACCATTTGCCGATGGCCCACAGCAAGGTGCACACAACGGCCCCTTTGGCCAAAGCCATTGCCAAACTATAGGTTAATGATTGCTCAGTATCACTGGCCAGTAACGGGATGGTAATAAGCAGCGGTACTACGGCTAAATCTTGGAACAGCAACACCCCAACAGCGAGTTGACCGCGCCGTTTCTGCAGCTGCCCGGTGTCCTTCAAGCATTTAACCACTACCGCCGTAGAGGACAACGCCATTAGCGTTGCGATGGCAAACGCGCTCAACGCGTCAAACGCAAACCCCCACAACAACAAGAAAAACACCGCAGAAGTGAGCACCACTTGCAGTAAGCCAACACCAAACACGATATTACGCATGGCAATCAAGCGTGGCAGGGAGAATTCGAGGCCCAAACTGAATAGTAAAAAGACAATGCCAAGCTCAGCGATACCATGCATTTCATGGCCATTGGCAAGCCAGGCAAATCCATGCGGTCCGGCCAACAACCCTGTGGCTAAGTACGCTAAGATAGGCGGCAATCCAAGGCGTTTAAACATCCACACTAAGATCACCGCACTGAGTAATAGACCCATCAATTCAATAAACAGCTGTTGCATGGCACTCCTTTGGCGTCAAAGACCTGACTCTGGGCTAATACTTTACCATTAACTATAGCAAGGGCTTGTTTTATATCCAGTTTAAAAATTTGGCATGTTTTTCGCTTATAAACACTACGAATTTAGTCTGGGAGTGCAATAGATGGATAATGTCCACATTTTGACTTATGCCAATACACAATCAAGCCATGATCAGCAGCAAGCGGCATCGTTTTGCCGCCCGCAATCTGCGGTCAATGTCGTGGCGTTAACCCAGCAACTTCAGCGTAGTCTGGAGGTGGTGGTGTTGCTTGATACGTTCGCGCAATTTGTAGCGCCTTATGCCAGTTTTGATGGCCTGCAATTACACAGTAGTTTGGGCGTCAGTGAAATGAGCAACAGCCGCAATACCAGTGTCGCCAATCGCTTCGATATTGACGTTGAACAAGAACATCTCGGGCAACTGGTGTACTACAGCCACAGCCCGTTTAGCGATCAGCTTTGCACGCAGCTAAAACAATGGCACCAAATACTCAGCTATCCACTGCGCAATGCCCTCACTTACAATCGGGTGTTACGCCTAGCCACGCGCGACCCATTAACGGGGCTCAATAATCGCAGCGATTTCAATATTGGCATGGAAAAGAAGCTCGAGGTTTGCCGCCGTCAGAACCGTCCTTTCAGCTTGATGCTATTGGATTTAGATAACTTTAAGCAGGTTAACGACCAACAGGGCCACCAAGTAGGCGATGAAACTCTACAAGAGTTTGCCATGATCCTAAAAAGTTCAGTACGCGGTACCGACTCGGTCTTTCGTTTTGGCGGCGATGAGTTCGCGGTGCTGATTGACGACGACGATTTTGATACCAACCAAGTTGTCGCCGAGCGAGTGCAAAAGGCGGTGCATGCCAATGCGTTGATGTCTCGTCATGGTGTGACAAGCAGTATTGGTTATGCCTTGGCTGAGGCCAAAGACTCTAGTATGAGTTTATTTGCCCGCGCCGACAAAGCCTTATATCAAGCGAAGAACTTAGGCCGCGATACCCATTATGGTGAGGCTAACAGTCACGCTTTAGAGCGCACTAACTTAAATACACACAATAGCAGCCAAAACCCAGAGAAGAATGCCAAAATCAGCTGAAACAAGGATGTAAAGCTGGGTATATCAATGGCAATAACACTCACCAGCGGTGCCAGTATCCCGAGCACGAAAAACATGCCGCCCTTGCCTAGCCAGTAAGCGAGTAACAAAGCACCGCATAATACGCCACTGAACCCTGCATATGCCAATACATTGACATGTAATGTGCTCAGCAGCAGCGCCACCACTAATAACGTGAAAGTAACGGCTAGTGCCGCAGGGGCTTTGTTGACTAAAGATAAACCTACTTGGGGCGTTCGCTGCACTGCCATTGCACTCCGTTTTTGCTGAAATAATCATAATTATAAAAATAGCCAACCACAGCCACCAAGACATCATCGTAGTAAATAAGCGGCACGCGTTGACGCTGCCACGGAGGCACTTGCAGGGCTTTAAACCACTGTGACAATTTCTTAGAGTGCGCTTTATTATGAGGACGAATTACGCTACTTAGCTGCCCAAAGCGCACACTCAATTGCTCTGCTCCCTCTAGAGGGCGCACTCCTTCGCCTGCTTGAGCGCTCAATACGGTGCCATCACTCAACGTCACACTCGTACAATCAGTGCTTAAACGCTGCGCTTCCAAGCTCGGTTGCTCCGTGCACAAATAAGCATGGTCTTGATATCGGCGTAATACACATGGCGAGCCGTGCAAACGCTTCAATACCACTTGCATCTGACTGTCAGCGCGAGCGCACGATAACTGCTGAGCTAAGTCCTGTAGTTGCTTTTCACTGGGCATCACCACATCATGGCTGTATAGCCAATAACGTAACGCATTGTGGTAGCGCGCGTCGCTGAGTTTACGTAGTGATGTTAGATTAAGTGAGCTCTGGGCGTGGGCGTTAGCAATATCATCGTGCGCAATTTCATCCAACAACTTTTGCTGGCGTTGTATGATTGCCATACTCTGCGCCACTTTTTTATAAAAACCGTTAAAGCGCGCACTGAGCAGCGGTAATGCTTGATTGCGTAAGAAATTACGATCAAAACCGTTATCATCGTTTGATTCATCATGAATATGAAGCAGGCCCTGACGCTCTGCATAATCGTTAAGCTCGGCGCGAGAAAAACCAAGCAGGGGCCGTAATAGCGGCCGTTGATGCCAATAGCTCAACGCCTGCATGCCACCAAGCCCTTTCAACCCAGCACCACGTTTAAGGCGTAAAAAGAAGGTTTCCACTTGGTCGTCGCGGTGCTGACCAAGTAGCAACACATAACCCGCTGGCGCACAGCTATCAAGTGCTTGATATCGCTCTTGCCGAGCTTTATCTTCAATACCACGACGCGTTTGTGTGCCAATGTGGACACGCTCTCTGAAAAACGCGATTTCACGCTGCTCACACTGCTGTGCACAGAAGTCTAACCACTGATCGGCATCAGCGCTCAAGTTATGATGAACGTGAATAGCACACAGCGCTAGGTTTTCACGCTGAGCATAGCGCCAGGCCAATTCTAAAAGCACCATAGAATCGAGGCCACCGCTTAGGGCCACCGCCAATCCTTTTGTGTCTGGCGCACATTTTAGTAAAGCATCAAGCTCTGAGGAAAAGGTATCTTGCATAGGTAGGCAATAAAAAGGCCGACAAATATCGGCCTTACTAGCGATGGCTTAACAGTAACCAAAGCTCATTAAGCGCTGATAGCGAGCATCAAGCATCTCGTCGACGCTATGTTCACGCAGCTCGGCTAAATCGCGCTTAAGCTGTGCTTTAAGGCTTTTCGCCATGGCATCGTAGTTACGATGAGCGCCGCCTAAAGGCTCTTCAATTACGGTATTGATGAGATCAAGCTCTTTCACTCGCTGCGCGGTCACACCCATCGCCTCGGCTGCCAAGGGCGCTTTTTCTGCACTTTTCCATAGAATCGATGCACAGCCTTCAGGGGAGATCACTGAGTAGGTGCTGTATTGCAACATGTTCACTCGGTCGCCAACACCAATGGCTAATGCACCACCCGAGCCACCTTCACCTATCACGGTGCATACCGTTGGCACTTTCAATGCCGCCATGACCTTCAAATTACGAGCAATTGCTTCACTTTGGCCGCGCTCCTCGGCACCCACACCAGGATAGGCTCCAGGGGTGTCGATAAAGGTGAATATAGGCATTTTGAAACGTTCGGCCATTTCCATTAGGCGCAGCGCTTTGCGATACCCTTCCGGTTTAGGCATGCCAAAATTGCGTTTGATCTTCTCTGCCGTATCACGGCCCTTCTGCTGACCGATCACCATCACTGGTTCGCCGTCTAAGCGGGCTACACCACCGAGAATAGCAGGATCGTTAGCGAAGGCACGATCGCCCGCTAGTTCATCAAATTCGGTAAAAATACGTTCAATGTAGTCGCGCGTATAAGGACGCAAAGGGTGACGCGCTAACTGCGAAACTTGCCATGCGCCTAACTCAGAGAAAATCTTTTCAGTTAGTTCGACATTTTTCTCTTTTAAACGGCTGACTTCTTCTTCCAGCCCTAAATCTAGTTCGCCAGCACGACTCACTGTGCGTAACTCTTCAATCTTCGCTTCCAATTCGGCAATTGGCAGTTCGAAATCCAAATAATTGAGACTCATGCTCTAATTAACCCACTTAATTAAATTCTAATTCGATATCTTGCGCCGTCAGTAAGGATAACTTATGAATCAAATCATCCGCTGGCGTCACACACCATTGTGTTCCTAGTTCTAGCTCAGCTAAGGCGTCCGGCCGGCGATAAACGACTTTTATCGGACACGTACCGAACTTATATGGTTCCAGCACTTTCTCTAACTTTTCGAAGAAGTTAGCATCAATTTGCGCCATATCTACCGTCATTTTCATCGCTTTAATACGCTTTTCACGGGCCTCAGCGAGTGTACAGACGTCTCTGGCGGTCATTGTAATGCCGCCAGAGAAGTTATCAAAGCTGACCTGTCCGGTTATAACCAAGATATTGTTGATTTGTAGCAATTCTTGGAAAGTTTCGAACTGTTCTGGGAATAAGCGTACATCAATTCGCGCACTCTTGTCATCTAAGGTCAGCAATCCCCAACGTTTATTCTTTTTATTAACCAAAGTGCGTGCATTTATCACCAGCCCGGCCGCTGTGGTTTGTACATCACGCTCTGTGGGCACTAAATCCACCAACTTGCCGCTGGTGTAATGTTTAAGCTCACTGCGATATTGGTTAATGGGATGGCCAGTTAAAAACAGCCCGAGCGTTTCGCGCTCGCCATCCAACCATTGGTTATCGGTAAAATAAGGTACCCGCTTAAAGGCTTGTTTGACTTCCTCGGGTTCGGTAGCCAAGAGCCCAAACATATCGCCTTGGCCCAATTGCTCGGCCTTGTTGTGCTGCTCAGCGGATTTAATCGCTTCGGGCAGTGAGGCCATTAAAATAGCACGCCCACCTTGTACTTGGTCTGGGCCAAGTTTATCCATGGCTCCCGACATAATGAGCTTTTCAATCACCCGTTTATTCAGGCGTTTTAAATCCACCCGTGCACAAAAATCAAAGAGATCTTTAAACGGACCATCCTGCTCGCGAGCACTGAGAATGGCTTCAACGGGTCCTTCACCCACGCCTTTGATGGCGCCGATGCCGTACACAATCTCACCTTGGCGATTCACCGTAAACTTGTAGAGACCGGCATTAACATCCGGTGGCAACAAGGCGAGCTTCATATTCTCGCACTCATCAACCAAGGTCACGATTTTATCGGTGTTATCCATATCTGCTGACATCACCGCCGCCATAAATTCAGCGGGGTAATGGGTTTTCATCCACAGTGTTTGGTAAGACACCAAGGCGTAGGCCGCAGAGTGCGATTTGTTAAATCCGTACCCGGCGAACTTTTCCACCAAGTCAAAGATTTTCATCGCCAATTCGCTGTCAATTCCCTGACTTTGCGCCCCTTCAGCAAAGGTTGAACGCTGCTTTGCCATCTCTTCTGGCTTTTTCTTACCCATGGCTCGACGTAGCAAATCTGCGCCACCGAGTGAGTAGCCGGCGAGTACCTGAGCAATCTGCATGACCTGCTCCTGATAAAGGATAACCCCGTAAGTGGGCTCCAAAATCGGTTTCAAGCTGTCATGCTGATACTGCGAATCTGGGTAGGAGATTTCTTCACGTCCGTGCTTACGGTCGATAAAGTTATCAACCATGCCCGATTGCAATGGACCGGGTCGGAATAAGGCCACTAGGGCTATCATATCCTCAAAGCAGTCCGGTTTCAGGCGGCGGATAAGGTCCTTCATCCCGCGCGATTCGAGCTGGAAGACCGCTGTGGTTTCGGCCCGTAACAGCAGGTCGATACTGGCGCGGTCGTTAAGGGGAATGGCATTGATGTCCACCGGCTCCTTGCCTTCACGGGCTAGGCGCTCGTTGGTCATATCCAGTGCCCACTGCAAGATGGTCAAGGTACGCAGACCAAGGAAGTCAAACTTCACTAAGCCGGCGGTTTCCACGTCATTTTTATCGAATTGCGTGACCGGGAACTTGCCCTCCTCATCACAATACAGCGCCGCAAAATCAGTGATGGTGGTCGGCGATATCACCACGCCGCCAGCGTGCTTACCGGCGTTTCGTGTACAACCTTCTAGAATACGGCACATATCAATGAGATCGCGCACTTCCTCATCGCCGTCGTAGGCTTCTGGCAGTCGCGGCTCCACCTCAAAGGCTTTTTCTAAAGTCATACCCGGGTCGCCAGGCACCAACTTGGAAATACGGTCAACAAACCCGTAGGGATGGCCCAGTACCCGCCCCACATCGCGGATCACCGCCTTTGCGGCCATAGTACCAAAGGTGATGATCTGTGATACTGCATCACGACCATATAATTTGGAAACGTGATCAATCACCTCATCCCGTCGGTCCATACAAAAGTCGACATCGAAATCCGGCATTGAGACCCGCTCGGGGTTCAAAAAGCGCTCGAATAGCAAATCGAATTGCAGTGGGTCTAAGTCGGTAATTTTCAGGGCATACGCCACCAGTGAACCGGCACCGGAACCACGTCCTGGGCCCACTGGGATATTGTTATCCTTGGACCACTGGATGAATTCCATAACGATTAAGAAGTAACCGGGGAAACCCATTTGGTTAATCACATCGAGCTCGATTTGCAGGCGCTCGTCATATTCGCCGCGACGCTCAGCACGTACCTGCTCATCGGGAAACAGGAATTGCAACCGCTCTTCTAGACCTTCACGAGAGACTTTAACCAAGAAGTCGTCTATTTTTAGCGAACCGGTGGGATAATCTGGCAAAAAGTAAGTGCCTAGCTGCACGGTCACGTTACAGCGCTTGGCGATTTCAACGGTATTGGCGAGCGCCTCAGGGATATCACTGAATAGCTCGGCCATTTGCGTCGGGGTTTTTAAATACTGTTCGCTGGAGAAGCGCTTCGGTCGGCGCTTATCCTCTAAGGTGTAGCCGTCATGGATGGCGACACGAATTTCATGGGGCTCGAAATCTTGCTGCTCAAGAAACACCACTTCATTGGTTGCTACCACAGGCAGGTGATGGGCTGTCGCGTGCTCAACGGCCAAATGTAAGTAGCTTTCTTCATCAGCGCGCCCGGTGCGCATTAATTCAAGGTAGAAATTGCCGGCAAAATGTTGGCGGTAAAATTGGCTGATCTCTTCAATCACTCCAGCATTGCCCTTAAGCAGCGCCTTGCCCAAGTCACCGTCTTTGCCGCCACTGAGTAAAATTAGCCCCTCACTGTGCTCCGCCAACCACTGACGGTCAACCATAGCGCGGTGCATCACATGACCACGCAAATAGGCTTTAGAAATCAGTAAGGTGAGGTTGTTATAGCCTTCGTTATTCTTAGCCAATACCACCAAACGACAAGGCTCATCGGGAAACTCCGGGCTATTGAGCCAAATATCGGCACCGACAATGGGTTTTATCCCAGCGCCATGGGCGGCACCATAAAAACGCACCAGACCACACAGGTTCATTTGGTCGGTAATAGCTAAGGCGCTGAGCTGCTGTGCTTGCGCCGCACTGACAATAGGTTTGGTCTTAGCCAAGCCATCAACCATGGAAAAGTCGCTGTGAACGCGCAGATGGACAAATTCAGGTGCGGCCATTATTGCCCCCGCTCGGCGAGTACACGCTGCACCGGTTTAAAGCTCTTGCGGTGAAACTCGGTGGCTCCATGTTCGGCCAATGCCGCAAAATGAGCTTTAGTTGGGTAGCCTTTATGGCCCGCAAAGCCATATTCGGGGAATTGCGCATCCAAGGCTATCATTTCCTCATCCCGCGCCACCTTAGCTAAAATCGAAGCGGCGCTGATTTCAGCCACCAGCGCGTCGCCTTTGACCACGGCTTGTGCAGCCACATCGAGTTGCGGTAGGCGATTACCATCAACAAAGACAAAGTCAGGAGTAATATCAAGCCCCGCCACAGCTCGCGACATGGCCAGCATGGTCGCGTGCAAGATATTGAGCTCATCTATCTCGCTGACACTGGCACGGGCAATACAGTAACTCAATGCCTTTTCTTTTATCTCAGCACTTAAGGCGGTGCGCTTTTTATCGCTCAGCTTTTTTGAATCACTCAGTCCGGCTATCGGTTTATTGGGGTCAAGGATCACCGCTGCGGTCACCACATCCCCCACCAGCGGGCCACGCCCCACTTCATCTACACCGGCAATATACTGAACATCGGGACGATTAATTTGCATCAATAAGCTCCAATACGGCTTTGGCTGCTTGAGCACTGGCATCGCAGCGAATGTCTTTATGGATTTGCGTAAAACGCGCAATCAAGGCTTGATTATCCCCGTATAACTTTGGCTCAAGCGCGGCGCATAAGTTATCGACATTACACCGGTGCTGTAAAAACTCGGGGACCAACTCCTCGTCAGCCAACAAATTAGGCAACGAGAAGTATTTGATGGTGAAGGTAAACACATGCTGCACCATCCAATAGGTCATGGCTTTGAGCTTGTAACCCACCACCATAGGTTTCTTATATAACATTCCCTCTAGTGAGGCGGTTCCCGAGGCCAGTAAAATGGCGTCACTGGCTTGCATCGCTAAGCTCGATTGACCATCAAGTAATAGCGCGTTTAACTTTGGTGCATGTTGTTGTTGCAACGCTAAGAACTGCGCTTTGCGCGCTTCGTTCACCAAGGGCACCACAACTTTTAAGTCTGGATTGGCTTGCTGCAGACGCTCGGCCGTTTGCGCATAGGTGGGTGTCAGTAGCCCCACTTCCGAGCCACGACTACCCGGTAACAGCGCCAGCACTTTATCGTCGCTACTGAGTCCTAGTTGCGCCCGCGCATGCTGGTTGCTTTGCTCTACGGCGATATCATCGGCCAAGGTATGGCCGACAAAGGTGCATGGCACTTGGTGCTTGTCATAAAAGGCCTTCTCAAAAGGCAACAGCGACAGTACTAAATTGGTGGCTTTGGCGATGTTATGAATACGTTTTTGTCGCCACGCCCACACCGAAGGACTGACATAATGCACAGTGGTGATCCCCGCTTGCTTCAATGGCAGCTCAACGCGCAAATTAAAATCGGGCGCATCAATGCCAATAAATACATCAGGGGGATTGTCGATAAAGTGCTGCACCAATCCTTTGCGAATCTTTAACAGCCTAGGCAAGCGCGAGAGCACCTCAACGAGTCCCATTACCGAGAGCTCTTCCATATCAAACAAGCTTTTACACCCGAGGGCGTTCATACGGGGACCGCCAATACCGACGAACTGGGCATCAGGGTGGCGTTGTTTAATGGCTTTTATTAGGCCTTCACCAAGAATGTCACCGGACATTTCACCGGCAACGATGCCGATGCGAAGAGGTTGCGTGGCGCTCATATTGGGGACAGATTCCACTTTGGGCTGTTGTTATTAACCGCCTAGTCTACCCTGTTTGCGATGCGCTTAAAACCTCGTTGCTATTAAATGCACAATCCTTCTACGGCCTAGCTTGATGAGCTGGTTGATATTTTTCCAGTGTGCCTTTCTTTTAAATTAGATGTTGCTAATATTGTGTTGACTTCGTAAGCAGTAGTCTGGATACTAACGAAAGTTTCAGTAATTACTGAAACTTTAAACAAGCTTACATTAAGGGGTGTTCCATGATAGATGAATCCTTTGTAGACATCTCCCGTCTACAATTTGCAATCACTGCCTTCTATCACTTTTTGTTCGTGCCGCTCACGTTAGGGATGACATGGATTTTGGTGATAATGGAGTCTGTCTATGTAATGACAGGGCGCGAGATTTACCGTGATATGACGAAATTCTGGGGGAAGTTATTTGGTATTAACTTCGCCTTAGGGGTGGCCACCGGACTGACTATGGAGTTCGAGTTTGGTACCAACTGGTCTTATTATTCTCATTACGTTGGTGATATCTTCGGTGCGCCCCTTGCCATTGAAGGGCTAATGGCATTTTTCTTAGAGTCCACCTTGGTCGGCATGTTCTTTCTAGGCTGGGATCGGCTCAGTAAAGTGCAGCACTTGGGGGTGACCTTCTTTATGGCGGTGGGCACCAACCTCTCCGCACTGTGGATTTTAGTCGCCAATGGCTGGATGCAAAACCCTGTGGGTTCAGAGTTTAACTACCTGACCATGCGTATGGAAATGCAAAGCTTTGCCGAATTGGTGTTTAACCCGGTGGCACAGGTTAAGTTTATTCATACTGTCTCTGCCGGCTATGTTGCCGCCTCTATGTTTGTGCTTGGGATCAGTGCCTTTTATATTCTTCGCGGCCGTGATGTTGCTTTTGCTAAACGCTCGTTTTCGGTTGCCTGTAGTTTTGGCTTAGCCTCGGTATTGTGCGTGATTCTGCTCGGTGATGAGTCCGGCTACGAGGTCGGCGAGGTGCAAAAAGTGAAACTCGCGGCGATTGAAGCGGAGTGGGAAACCGAGCCTGCCCCAGCCGCTTTCACGTTATTTGGTTTTCCAGACTCTGAAACACAACAAACCCATGCGGCGGTGAAAATCCCCTATGTTATGGGCATTATTGCTACCCGCTCGCTGGATGAGGAAGTCACCGGCATTAAAGAGTTGCAACAAAACCATGAACAACGTATCCGCAGTGGTATGGTGGCTTATCGCTACTTGGAGAAGCTGCGTAATGGCGAGGAAACACCAGAAAATATTCGTCAATTCAATCAGTACAAAGACGATTTAGGCTACGGCTTACTATTAAAGCGTTATTTGGATGACGTGTATAACGCCGATGAAGCGCAAATCCAAAAAGCGGTGCAAGACTCTATCCCGCAAGTAGGGCCACTGTTTTGGGCATTTCGTATTATGGTTGCCTGTGGCATGGTGATGCTGCTGATCTTTGCCGCCGCGTTTTATTACAATGCTAAACGCCAAATCGAGCAAAAACGTTGGCTACTCAAAGCGGCGTTATTTGCCATACCACTGCCCTGGATTGCCATTGAAACAGGGTGGTTTGTGGCTGAGTATGGCCGCCAGCCTTGGGCTATTTCCGAGGTATTACCGACCTTTATGGCCACCTCGAGTCTGACCTTTAATGATGTGCTTATCTCCTTAATTGGCTTTATTACCTTTTACACCATATTGGCCATTATCGAAATCTGGTTAATGTTGCACTTTATTAAGCAGGGGCCAAGCTCACTGCATACAGGTAAGTATTACTTCGAGCGTCAACAGCAACTACAGGAGAGCAAATCATGATATTTGATTATGAAACGCTAAAACTTATCTGGTGGGTGCTTATTGGCGCATTGCTCATTGGCTTTGCCATTACTGACGGCATGGATATGGGCGCTGCCACCTTGTTACCTTTCGTTGCCAAACAGGATGTCGAGCGCCGAGTAGTGATTAACACCGTAGGTGCACACTGGGACGGTAATCAAGTCTGGCTTATTACCGCAGGCGGTGCACTCTTTGCCGCTTGGCCAATGGTGTATGCCGCTGCCTTTTCAGGCTTCTACTTTGCCATGATGCTGGTGTTGTTTGCGCTGTTTTTCCGCCCCTTGGCCTTTGACTATCGCTCGAAACTGGATAACCCCACATGGCGTAACCGCTGGGATTGGGCGCTTTTCTGCGGCAGTTTCATTCCAGCACTGATTTTCGGGGTGGCCTTTGGTAACTTGTTGCAAGGGGTACCTATTCATATCGATAATCTCATGCGTGTGAGCTATCACGGCTCCTTCTTTGGGCTGTTGAATCCTTTTGCACTGCTATGCGGTGTGATCAGTGTAGCGATGCTGGTTGGCCACGGTGGCGTATGGTTACAAATGCGCACCGCTGAGCCCGTCGCTTCACGTAGCGCCCGTTTCGGTCGCATCGCGCTGGTTGTCGCCCTCGCTGGCTTTGCCTTGGCCGGTGCGTGGCTGACGCAAATCGACGGCATGCAGATTGTCACTATGGCCGATACCAATGCCCATGCCGACCCATTAGCAAAAACAGTGACCACTGCGACCGGTCTATGGTTGAACAATTACAGCGAACGCAGTTGGACCCTCGCCTTCCCAATCTTGGCGTTTGCCGGAGGTCTGTTGGCCTTGTTGTGCTCACTTAAGGGTAGACCTGGTTTTGGCTTCATCTGTTCGAGCATCATGTTGTTAGGCATTATTATGACCTTTGGCGCATCCCTGTTCCCGTTCATTATGCCTTCCAGCCATGACGCCAATATGAGCTTAACCATTTGGGACGCCGTTTCCAGCCACATGACTTTGAATATCATGTTTATTGTGGTCGCTATATTGCTCCCTATAGTACTGTCTTACACCACTTGGTGTTATGTGAAGATGTGGCGCCGAGTAAGCAGTGAAGAGATTGAAAACAACACCCATGGCAGCTATTAAGGAGGCACTATGTGGTATTTTACGTGGATTTTAGGGGTATTATTCGCTGTTGCCTTCGGCGTGATCAACGTCATGTGGTATGAAATGGGCCAGCACAATGATTGTGTGGCCGACGATCACAAGGAGCATGATTAATACATGACCCCCCGCCCCAACCGCGCGCAGCAAAACCAGCTGCGCGTTTTTTTAAAAAACTTTTCACGTTCACAAAATGGCGCGATGCTGATAAGCATTTCCTTAGGTATCGTCAATGCCTTACTGATGATAGTGAGCTGTTACTTATTAGCACACATTTGCCATGCGGTGATGTTTGCAGATGAGCACTTAGCGCAACAGCACACCCAGTTAGCCATACTGGCTGGTATAGTGGTCCTGCGAGCGCTGTGCAGTGGCGTTAGTCGCTATGTCAGTGAGCGCTGCGCCATTGCCCTAAAACAGCAAATGCGCCATGCACTTTGGCAAGCCATAGTCGCAAAACAGCGCCAAGGTCAGCTTGAACACAGCCCGGCGCAGCTGGTCAACACCCTTAACCAAGGCGTGGAATCACTGCACGATTACTTCGCCAAATACATTCCCGCTGTCGCTTACGCGGGCTTTATCCCTCTCGCTATTATCGCGGTGGTGTTTCCTATCGACTGGCAATCTGGGTTAATCTTTCTTGTTACGGCGCCACTCATTCCTTTTTTCATGATTTTAATCGGTTATAAAGCCGAGGCGCTCAATGAGCAAAACTGGCAGCAGCTCCAGCGTCTTGGCCATTATTTTATGGACCGCCTACAAGGCTTAGTGCAGCTGAAGCTATTCAATAACGAGCGCCAGCAAATTGAAAATGTCGCGCTGATGGCCGATAAATTTCGCATCACCACCCTCTCGGTGCTGCGCATTGCCTTTATATCCACCTTAGCACTGGAATTTTTGGCGACCATCAGTATCGCCTTAGTGGCTGTGATTATTGGCTTTCGCCTTTACTTTGGCTCGTTAGATTTTGCCACCGGTTTTGTGGTGCTGTTGTTGGCGCCGGAGTTTTATCTGCCGCTGCGCCAGTTAGGTCAGCACTACCATGCCAAGCTCAAAGGCTTAGCCAGTGCCAGCTCAATGCTGTCGCTGCTACAACCGACAGACACCGACCCCCTTAAAGGTAAGCAATTAGCGAACCATATCCCTATCCATACAGTGAGCACCGAGAATCTGTGCTGGCGCTTTGACGACGCCCAGCACGACACCTTACAGCAGCTATCGCTTAAGTTCTGCGGCCCCGGCATGCATGCCATTGTCGGCGCTAGCGGCAGCGGCAAGTCCACACTACTGGATTGCTTGATGGGCCTAAAACCCAGTGTCGCCGAAGCCATTAAAATAAACGACCACGCCTTAAGCACTTTAGACATCCAGCAATATCAACAGCGCATTGCTTGGGTTGCCCAATCGCCGACCCTCTTTAGTGGCAGCATCGCCGAAAATGTCGCCTTGGCGCAACCAGAGGCACCACTGAGTGCCATTCGCGCGGTCTGTAAAAACGTTGCCCTGGATGATTACATTATGACCCTCACGCAAGGCTACGACACGCCTATAGGCGAGCTCGGTAAAGGGTTATCCGGAGGGCAAATACAGCGCCTAGCTTTGGCCCGTGCACTGTTAGGCAAACCCGATGTGCTGTTTTTAGATGAGCCCACAGCGGCCCTTGATAAGCACAGTGAGGCGCATGTGCAGCGGTGCTTAGAGCAGCTCAGCAAACACTGCTTAATTATCGTTATTGCCCATCGTTTGCATACCATCAGCGATGCACAGCAGGTGGTGGTCATGGAGCATGGCCGTATCGCTGAGCAAGGTAATTACTCACAGTTGATACAGCAACCCCACTCAGCACTCAACCACTTACTCCAAGGAGCGGCGGTCGATCATGGCTAATTGGCAGTTTTTGTTATCGTTATTGCGCCCCCATCTAAAGTGGGCAGTCATTGGCTTGGCACTGGCGCTGTGCGCCTTAATAGCGAATGTTACTTTGCTGGCGATCTCCGGTTGGTTTCTTGCAGCCATGGCCAGTGCCGGACTGCAAGGGATCACCATGAACTATTTTACCCCAGCGGGCATTATTCGTTTTTTGGCGGTGGTGCGCACCGCCAGTGGTTACGGTCAACGCTTGGTCAATCACAACACCACGTTTTTGGTGCTCAAAACCTTGCGAGTGAGCGTGTTTGCAGCGCTCACTAAAGTGCCCTTACAACAATTCACCAGTATTGGCCAACAGCTATCGCAATTGCAAGACGATGTTGAGCGCCTTGATGAGTTTTACATTGGTGTGCTGCTACCAATTTTACTTGCCCTTGTTGCGCTGCCTCTGTTCGCTTGGGTATTAAGCCTGTATAGCATAATGTTAATGGTGGTCAGCGTCAGTGCACTGCTGCTGTGCGGCGTACTGTTACCCTGGTGGTTGAGCCGCAACTTAAAGAGCATTGGCACCGACACCCAAGCGGCTCACACACAACTTAATGAGCGCTTGGTGGAAGCGACCCGGGGGTTAAAAGAGCTACAACTGGCCGGCGCCTGTGAGCGTTACTGGGAGCACATCGATCATGCCCAACACGCTTTAGCTAAAGAGCAACAACGCTCACAAAATTGGTATGCGCGCCATCAGGGATTGTCATTATTTGTTAGCCAACTGACCATTATTTTCGTGCTTATCGTCATGATCCCCATGGTCACCAGTGGCGCTATGGTTAACGTCAATCTGGCGATGTTGATGTTATTGGTACTCGGGGGATTTGAAATTGTGCTAACACTCCCTGATGCCATGCTTAAACTCGAACTGACATTGGCAAGCAGCGAGCGCTTACGCCAATTGGTGGTGCAGCCCAAGCACAATGAAGCTAAGGAGATAGGCGAGCTCACTAGCCAAGAGGTATACTCCCTGGACGCAGTTAATTACACCTACCCCGATAGCAGTAACGGTATAACGGATATCAGCTTCACCATTAAGCAAGGCGAAAAAGTGGCTATCGTTGGTGCCAGCGGTGCTGGCAAGTCCACCCTACTGGCCTTACTCAGTGCCCAGCTGCAGCCGAGCTCAGGCAGCCTGGAGTGTTTTTCTCGCCCGCTTTCGCGTCTTAACACGTATTGGCTTTACCAGCACTTGGGTATGTTGTCGCAACAATGCCATGTGTTCAGTAGTAGTATTAAGAACAATTTGCTGTTGGCGAAAGACGATGCCAACGAGCAGCAACTTTGGCAGGCGCTTGCGCAAGCGCAGCTGAAGGATTTTGTCGGGACAACCGAGCATCAGCTCGATACGCTTGTGGGCACTGGCGGGCGGACTCTATCTGGAGGCGAAGCGCGACGTTTGCACATTGCCCAGCAATTATTACGTGACCCACGCGTGCTGTTACTCGACGAGCCCACACGCGGACTGGATAACCGCAACCAAGAGCTGGTTATTGACGCCTTAATGACACTGTTTAACACTCGTACCGTGATCACCGTGACCCATGAAAGCACGCTGTTAACGCGTATGGACCAGGTAGTTTGGCTCGAGCAGGGCCGTGTTAGGGCAACAGGCACACATCAGCAACTGCAAAAGCACCGTGATTATGTCCGCCTAACCAGTGTGATTAACTAAGCCACAAAAAAAGCGCCTTAATGGCGCTTTTTATTATTCACTCAAAATATCGAGTCTAGCGAATGATACCGCGTTCAGATTGTTGAACGAGGTCAATCATTGGCTGAATGGCAGGAAACTGCTGCGCATCTTCAGTTAATTGGGCCACGGCTTCATCGGCTTTTAGACCTTTACGGAACAAGGTTTTGTACGCGCGGCGAAGGGCCATAATCTCATCAGACTCAAAACCACGACGCTTGAGTCCTTCAGTATTAATTGCCACAGGGCGTGCCGGCGTGCCAATGGTGGTAACATACGGCGGTACATCTTGGTTCACCCCAGAGTACATACCAATAAAGGCATGATCGCCTACTTTACAAAACTGATGTACACCTGAGTTGCCAGCCAAAATAACCCAATTGCCGATGTGTACATGCCCTGCCACACTGGCATTGTTGGCAAAAATAACGTTATCACCAATCACGGCATCGTGAGCAACATGGGTATAAGCCATAAATAAGTTGTTGCTACCGATTTTGGTAATCCCCTGGTCCTGAATGGTACCCCGGTGGATTGTGGCACATTCGCGGATCACATTGTTGTCACCAATAATCAGCTGCGTTGGTTCATCCTTGTACTTTTTATCTTGGCAGGCTTCGCCAACCGATGCGAATTGATAGATGTGGTTATTTTGACCTAAAGTAGATGGCCCTTTAACTACCACATGCGACTCAATAATTGTCCCTGCACCGATTTCTACATCATTGCCGATATAGCTGTATGGACCTACTTGCACATCGTCGGCAAGCTTTGCGCCCGGTTCGATAATTGCGGTCGGATGAATCACGATTAAAACTCTCTTCTAGCACACATCAATTCGGCGCTGCACACAACTTTATCGTCGACGCGTGCTTCGCCATAAAACTTCCATAAATTGCGACGCTCTTTTAAAAACTCAACATGCAAATGCATGGTATCGCCTGGCCCTACTGGGTGTTTAAAGCGTGCGTTATCAATAGCTGCAAACAAGTATAGCTCATTGTCACCGCGATTTTCCGTGGTTTTAAAGCCGAGTAAACCAGTTGCTTGGGCTAGGGCCTCGAGAATCATCACCCCGGGGAATATGGGCTGATCGGGAAAGTGGCCTGTAAAAATCGGTTCATTCACGGTCACATTCTTAATCGCATGCAAACGCTCACCGGGCGTGTAATCAATAACACGATCAACGAGCAGCATAGGGTAACGATGGGGTAGCAGGCTTAATATTTCTTGAATATCAAAGCTATTTAACTGATTAGCCAACTTATTTTCCTTAAAACTAATTTACTCTTGCGACTTCAGCTGCGCTTCAATGGACTTGATACGCTTGTGCATGTCACCAATATTTCGTAAGTGCGCGATGGTGCGGCGCCACTCTTTGTTTTTGCTGTGCGGAACACCAGATGAATAAATACCAGGCTCATTGATGCCACTGGTCACCATATTCATGCCGGTTAGTACCACTTTGTCGCAAATTTCCACGTGACCGGTAATGGCGCTTAGGCCACCAATTTGGCAATAACGGCCAATTTTAGTACTGCCTGCAACCACGGTACAACCAGCGATAGCGGTCCCTTCGCAAATCTCAACGTTATGTGCTATCTGGCATTGGTTGTCGATAATCACATTATCGTGGATAAGGGTGTCGTCAATGGCACCTCGGTCAATGGTGGTGCTGGCACCAATCTCAACACGGTCGCCGATTATAACAGATCCAAGCTGCGGGATCTTAACCCATTGCCCTTGTTCGTTTGCATAACCAAAACCATCGGCACCGACCACCGTATTTGCTTGAATCAAGCACTGCGCGCCTATATTCACTTCGTGGTAAACAGTGACGTTATTCCATAACTTAGTACCTGCGCCAATACGCGCATTAGCACCTATAAAGCAATGACTGCCTATTTGAGCATGTTCGCCAATGTGAGCACCGGCTTCAACAACCACGAAAGGGCCAATGTTGGCGCTCTCACTGACTGTTGCTTCACTGCTTATCACCGCACTGGGGTGCACCCCCTGTGCTGCTGCCGGCGTAGTGTCTAATAGCTGTGCTAACTTGGCATAGGCGACATAAGGATCGGCACAGATAACCTTGTTGCCATCATAATGCTCGGCATCATCCGCACTGAGGATCACCGCACCAGCTTGGGTGGTGCCCAGCGCACTACGGTACTTTTTATTGGCGAGGAAACTGATATGTTTAGGGCCTGCTTTTTCCAGTGTTTGAATACCGTCAATCTGCAGGCCCTGGTCACCAACTAGCTCAGCACCTAAGTGCTGAGCAATGTTCGCTAGTGTTGTTGTCATTATTACTTCTTACTAACAGCGTCGATAACGTCTTCAGATAGGTCGGTCACTTCACTTGGGTTGAAGTAGATAGTGCCATCTTTCACTTTAACTTCGTCAAAGTCGCCTTCTTTGGCTACTTCTTGAATCGCTGCTACGATAGTTTGCTGCAATTTGCCTAGCTCTTGGTTTTGGCGACGCTTGATCTCTTGCTCAAGCGGGCGACCTTTCTCCATTAGTTGCTTTTGCATACCTTGGATCTTCGCACGCAGCTCTTGCTTCTGCTCATCGCTCATCACCGTACCTTCACGCTGGAACTTCTCAGTTTCAAAGCGGATGTCGCCTTGTAGCTTTTCTAGCTCCTGACGACGCTCAGCAAATTCGCTTTGCAGGGTCTTCTCAATGGCTGCAGTTTGCGGTACTTGCGCATAGATTGTTTGCATATCAACAATGCCCACTTTGTGCGCCAAAGCGCTCATTGAAGTACCCATTGTTAGTGCAGCGAGTACCGCCATAGCCGTACTTTTAAATAATTTTTTCACAAAAAACTCCTTAAGAATTAGAAAGTATTACTGATGTTAAAGCTAATGGTCTTGGTATCATCATCTTCTTGTTCTTTCAACGGATACGCAAAACTAATTAACATCGGCCCCATAGGTGAAATCCACTGAATGGATAGACCTGTCGACACCCTAAAGCGTGACGGATCTGAATAGTCATCTAAGCGAGCACGTTCATCAGGTTGTAAATTTTGATAACGATCTACGTTAAACTCAGTATCCCATACGTTAGCTGCGTCAACAAAGAAGCTGGTACGTACGGAACTGGTATTTTCTTCGTCCAAGAATGGCGTTGGTACAATCATTTCCATACCAGCCACAGCCTTGGCGTTACCACCAATACGCCCAGCAAGGCGCAAGGTGTCAAACTCTTCTGCCCCACCGATACTGCCAGCTGGCGTGCCATCTGGCAAGGTGGTGCCAGGAATGTTCTGAGGTGCTCTTACCACTGCGCGCGGTAAGATGGTGTTTCTATCGAATCCACGAAGCTCTTGTTCCGTGATTCGGAAGAATTCTTGCACTGGTAATACTTGGTCAAAGCCGTTGGTAGAGCCATAACCATTACCATAGCCTAACGCAGCACGGGTTGAGAATACCCAGCGATGGTCGTTACTGATAGGCCAGTAAAAACGCGAGTTATAGTTCACTTTGTAGTAGTTAAGGTCAGAGTTCGGCGTGGTTGCCGTCAAGTTAAGCGACTGACGTGAACCCGCTGTTGGGAATAACCCTCGGTTCACGGTCACCCGTGACCAACCGGTTGAGAGCTCAAATTTAGTGAACTCAAAGCCCGCATCCGGATTTTCAGGATCTAAGAAGGTCTCACGCAACACTCGAGTTTGCTCGTATTCGGCTAAGTCTGAAAGCTCTTCTTCAATCCAACGAATACCGAAATTAACTCGGTTATTGGCATTAATTGGGAAGCCAATATTGGTACCAAGGCCATAACTCTTAGACTTATAGTCAATCAAGCTAAACTCACTGGCATCGTAGTTACGATAGAAAATGCTTGAACCCTGAGATACCCCATCGGGTGTGAAATATGGGTCGGTGTAGGACAAGCTCACACTTTCAGAGCCACGCGAGGTGTTGATATTAAACGACACCTGATTGCCTGACCCTAGGAAGTTTGACTCACTGACACCAATGTTAAATTGCAGGCCGTAATAAGAACCATAAGCCAGACCGGCGGTGAAGCTACCTGCTGACTGCTCTTTTACGGTGAAATCAACATCGACTTCATCATCAATACCGGGCACCGGGGTAACATCAAATTCAACACTTTCCATGTAAGGAAGACGCTGAATTTGCAGCTTTGAGCGCTCTAGGTTTTGGTTTGATAACCACGCACCTTCAAGCTGCGTCATTTCCCGGCGCAATACTTCGTCAGCAGTGTTTTGGTTACCAGAAATATCGATACGGCGCACATAAACACGTTTGCCAGGGTCAACTGACAAGGTTAATTGCACCTCTTTATTTTCATCGTCGATTTCAGGGATGGTACGCACTTCAGCATTGGCATATCCAAAACGGGCTAAAAAGCTCTTAATGAATTCTTCTGAAGACGTCACCACCGAGCCATTATATAACTCACCTGTTTTGAGCGGGATAACGCTTTTAATTAACTCTTCACGGCCTAACAAGTCGCCGATGAAATCAAAGCCTTTGACCATGTACTGCTCACCCTCGGTGACGTTCGCAGTGACATAGACTGATTCACGCTCGGGGCTCACTGATACTTGGGTTGAGTCAATATTAAAGCGCAGGTAACCACGGTCGAGGTAATAACTACGGATTTTCTCCAAGTCCCCTTCAATGGTTTGCTTTTGGTAGCGATCCGACGACATGAACATGTACCAAGGCAAATCTTGCTTAGACTCTGCGAGGTTCAGTAGTTCTTCATCAGGGAATAACTCGTTACCGACGATGTTAATCTGGCGAATTGAAGCGGCATCACCTTCATCGAAGTTTAACTTTAAGCGAACCCGGTTACGTGGAAGGCGAGTGATTTCAAGGTCGATTTTGGCGTTGTACTTACCAATACTGTGGAAGAAGTCGATTAGCCCCTTCTCAACACTATCAAGCACGGTTCTGTCGAGTGGCTCGCCTTGGCGGATATTTTGTTGATTCAAGCTCTCACTAAGCTGCTCGTCTTTAATATCTTTGTTGCCATCGAATTCGATAGAGCTGATCGTGGGTCGCTCGGTCACTTTGAACACGATGCGTTCACCATCACGATACGCTTCGATATCATCGAAGTGACCAGACTTGTAAAGCGACTTGATGGTTTTTGACACAGTGTAGGTGTCTACCTGATCGCCAACGTTAATTGGAATATGTGTCAGCGCTGCACCGAGTGCAACACGCTGCAACCCTTCTACTTTTAAATCTTCTACGATAAAGGATTCTTGGCCTAGGGCTGCAAAGCTTGCCCCTAATAAACTCGTAACTGCCAAATGTTTTTTTATAGCCATTTTATTATCTTTGTCCTTTACTACAGTGTCTTCACCCAGCTCACCCTCATTCCCGTTTTGCGCACGGCTGGCTGGGTGAGTAGGCCGTTGGCTGCATCATTGGCTGCCATCTTATCATTGCTGTTTGGCTTACACAGCTGTTTCTTTATACATCACGCTCAAAAAACACGCAGTTGACGCGTTAAGCGGATGGTGTACCTATTTACAATCTTGCTATGTCGTTCAGTAATGCAAACGCGGTAAGCGCTAACAACAACATGGCACCGATGCGAAAGCCAATTTCTTGTGTCTTTTCAGAGACTGGCTTTTTACGAATTAGTTCAATTACGTAATACATTAAATGCCCGCCATCTAACACCGGCAAGGGGAGCAAATTAAACACCCCTAGGCTGACGCTGATTAACGCTAAAAAGCTCAAAAAGGCAACGAAGCCGTAGCTTACGCTAGTTCCAGCCCCGACTGCAATGCCCACCGGGCCACTGATATTTTTGATTGACACTTGCCCGGTGACTAAATTAGCTATCATCTCAAAGCTCAGGCTAATCATTTGCCATGTTTTTGCCACGCCCAGGCCAGCTGCATCAATCACGTTGTAGCTGCGTGTTGAAATAGCCTCTTCTGGCCAAGGCTCAACTACCGGCACCACTCCCAAGTAACCTCGAGAGAAGCCATCTTCAGTAGGCTTGTTAGCTGGGGTAATGGTCACATCAAGGCCTTGGGCACCGCGCATAACATAAAAGTTCAATGCTTGCCCTGCTGAGCGCTCAATACGATTGACCAGGGCCTGCCAACTTTTGATAAGCTCACCCTCAACACTGACCAACACATCGCCCTCTTTGAGTCCTGCACTGTGTGCTGGCGAGTCCGGAGCAACCATCGCAAGCGTCAGCGTTGCATCGGGTCGGTACGGCTTAATACCTATCGACGTCAGTGGCGACTCATCGCGCTGCTGCAGCGTCCAGCCTTGTAAATTTAAGGTGCGCACTGCCTGAGAACCAGACTCAGCTTGCACTTTGACATTCACCTCGTCATCCCCTAGGTGCTGCATCAATGCCAATGTGACTTCTTGCCAATCTTGAGTTTGTTTGCCATCAATAGTCAGCAATTGTTCGCCCGCCTGCAGACCCGCCGCTTCAGCACGGCTTTGCTCTGTCACATCACCGACGATGGGCTTGACTGACTGCACGCCGATGACATACATCAACGACAACGCAAAGATTGCAAATAGGAAGTTGGCCAGTGGGCCGGCACTGACAATAGCAATACGCCAATACACTGATTTGCTGTTGAAGGATAAATGCTTTTGTTCTTGCGGTACGTCATCCACTCGTTCATCGAGCATTTTCACGTAACCGCCCAGGGGGATCATTGCCAGCACATATTCGGTGCCATATTTATCATGCCAGCGTACCAGTGGCTTGCCAAAGCCAATAGAAAAGCGGAGCACTTTAACGCCCGCTTTGCGCGCCACCCAAAAGTGGCCATATTCATGAACGGTAACCAAAATGCCCAGAGCGAGAATAAACGAGCCTAGGTGCCACACAAATTCAAACATCAACCGCCCTCTTTGTAATTAATTGCTGCGCCGTTTTTCGTGCATCCGCATCACAAGCTAACACGCCCTCGAGGCTGGCATCATACGTAAGCGTCAGCGCTGATAAAGTGTCAGCATTAATACTGTAGATATCAGGAAAACGGATCTGACCGCGTAAAAACGCCGCCACGGCCTCTTCATTGGCAGCATTAATGGTGGTGGTGGCATTTTGCCCCACACGACATGCATCCATCGCCAGTTTTAAGTTGGGGTAGCGGGTAAAGTCAGGAGCGTGAAAGCTAAAGTCTTTCATTTGGCTAAAGTTTAGCGGTGCTACGCCGGCATCAATGCGCTCGGGATAAGCCATGGCATGAGCGATAGGTGTACGCATATCGGGTTGTCCCATTTGCGCAAGCACTGAGCCATCGACATACTGCACCATGGAGTGAATCATACTTTGCGGGTGGATAACCACCTCAATATCGTCGACCTCTGCGTTGAAGAGCCATTTTGCCTCAATAAATTCAAGCCCTTTATTCATCATGGTGGCGGAATCTACAGAAATCTTTTGCCCCATAGACCAATTTGGGTGGGCAACGGCTTCGGCAACAGTAATATCGTCAAAGGTCGATAATGGCCGTTCACGAAAAGGGCCACCCGAGCCGGTTAATAAAATTTTGCTCACCCCATGGTGGTGCAAGCATTGATCGCTGTGCCCTTGAATCCCAGAGGGCATGCTTTGGAAAATAGCATTGTGCTCGCTATCAATCGGCAATAGCGTCGCCCCGTGCGCTTTTACTTTGTCGATAAACAGCTGCCCCGACATCACCAAGGACTCTTTATTCGCTAACAACACAATTTTGCCAGCTTCCACAGCATACAGTGTTGGTAATAGCCCAGCGGCTCCGACAATAGCGGACATCACCATATCGACCTCGCTGTCTTGGCAGGCCATAGCGAGGTCTGTTCGGTAATCAATTACCGTGGTGGGCAGTTGCAAGCGATTGAGCTCTGCTGTGAGCGCCTGATTGGCGACATCGTCACTAAGGCAAGCAAACTTTGGATTAACGCGCTGGCAATCCGCAACCATTTGCGTCACATTGCTGCCAGCGACAAGGGCGAAGACGCCATAACGCTCGCTGTTACGGCTAACAACATCCAGTGTACTTTGCCCAATTGAGCCGGTGGAGCCTAATACAGTGACCCACTTTTTGCTCATAGTGTCATGGTCCATGCGTAGAACACCACAAAAATAGGCGCGGCTGCCGTTAGGCTGTCTATACGGTCAAGAATGCCGCCATGGCCAGGGAGACATTTACCGCTGTCTTTCATACCTGCTTCGCGTTTAAACATACTCTCAAGTAAGTCGCCAATGGCTGAAAACGCCGCCACAATCACCGCCATAGCGCCGTAGATAAGCCATAAGCTGGGGTCGATGCCATTGAAATAGCAAAATCCCACGACAAAAAGAGCAGCACTTGCGAGACCACCGACGAAGCCTTCAATTGTTTTGTTTGGGCTCACTTTAGGCATCAGCTTGTGTTTACCAAAGTTTTTACCGCAAAAATAGGCGCCAATGTCGGCGCTCCATACGATACCGAGTACGGCAAGAATAAGAAATGAGCCAAATTGGCTGGAGTCGGTGTAATTGGCACTGCGCAATACGTTTAATGCCAGCCACAATGGAGCCAAGGTCAACAGCCCGGCCACACCGCGCATTACCAGACCTTGTGACCAAGCATCGCTGAATCTAGGATAACGAATGACCAAGATGGTGGCCACCAACCACCAGGCGAAGGATAAGGTGAACACATAATTGACATCTGCCAGCAATTGGCCTTGCTGCCATAAACTATCGACGGGCCAATGCCACTGCATCAATGCCACCAATACGCCGACCAAGGCAACATAGCCTAGGCGCTGTACACGCTTACAAATACCCATTAGTGCAGACCATTCATAGGCGCCTAATAAGACGATTGCGCCTGCACAATAACTAAACCAGTCTAACGGTGTTAAAAATACCAGCACCAAGGCCAGTGGCGCTAACACCAAAGACGTTAAAATTCGTTGTTTTAGCAAATGTTATACCTTCAACTTAGGGCTGAGCTGTACAGAGTAGTTGTTTTATTTGTTCACCAGTACATCCAAACCGGCGCTCTCGCGATACGTAGCAAGCGATCGCGTCAGCAAAAGCCGACTCGTTAAAGTCTGGCCACAACGTCGGCGTAAAATAAAGCTCAGCATAGGCCGCCTGCCAAAGTAAAAAATTGCTGATGCGTAAATCACCACCAGTGCGGATCAATAAATCCAGCTCACTTTGTTCATTAAGACTAATATGCTTTGCCAACGAATGCTCGTCAATGTCATCCGCTGATAATTCGCCTGCTTGTACTTGCTTCGCTAACTGTTGTGCGGCGTACCCTATATCCCATCGGCCCCCATAATTGGCGGCGATATTTAAGCGTAACCCGGTGTTTTCAGCAGTTAGTGACTCAGCTGCAGCTATTTTTTCTTGTAACTTGTTAGAAAAGCGACTCATGTCGCCAATTATGGATAATTTAACGTTATTTTTATGGAGTTTTTTAACTTCGCGGCCCAGTACCATCATGAATAGCTCCATGAGCGTGCTGACCTCTTCCTCAGGACGACGCCAGTTCTCGCTGCTAAAGGCAAACAGAGTCAACGACTCAATACCTAGCTTAGAGCAAAACTTCACTGCATCTTTAACCGCATCAACACCCTTCTTATGTCCGTACACACGAGGACGCCCTTGCGCCTGTGCCCAGCGGCCATTGCCATCCATGATAATCGCGACATGTTTAGGTAGCGATTGTTGTGCTATTTGCTGTGCGTCTAAAGCCATAAAACTCACATTATCCACAAAAAAACGCCGCCTAGTATACCCTAGACGGCGTTACAAGCCTAATGGCAATTTATGAGCAATATGCCCATAAATTGGGCGTTAGATTTCCATCAATTCTTCTTCTTTAGCGCTTAGTTGCGCGTCCATTTCTTTGATGTACTTATCTGTTAGCTTCTGAATTTCATCTTCGCTTTGGTGCGCTTCATCTTCAGAAATATCTTTGTCTTTTAGCAAAGCTTTAATTTCACTGTTCGCGTCACGACGGATATTACGCACAGCTACGCGGCCGCTCTCTACTTCACCACGCACGACCTTGATAAGGTCTTTACGACGCTCTTCCGTAAGTGGAGGAAGTGGTACCCGAATAACCGTGCCAGCTGCAGCTGGGTTTAGGCCCAAATCAGAGGTCATGATCGCTTTTTCTACTGCCTGCGCTAACGATTTGTCAAATACGCTGATAGCCAATGTACGTGAATCTTCAACTGTTACGTTAGCCACTTGGTTAAGCGGAGTATCGGCGCCGTAATAAGAGACAGTAATGCCGTCAAGTAATGCTGGGTGAGCACGACCGGTACGGATTTTAGATAGTTGGCTGCCTAGAGCAGCGACACTTTTTTGCATGCGCTCTTGCGCACTTTTTTTAATATCGTTTATCACGCTAGTATCCTACTTATTTTGTCTCGCTTGAGGCTTCTGAGGAAATTAAAGTTCCCTCTTCTTCACCCATGATCACGCGCTTAAGCGCGCCAGGTTTATTCATATTAAAGACGCTGATAGGCATTTTGTGGTCGCGGGCCAAAGTAAAGGCCGCTAAGTCCATCACCTTCAACTCTTTTTCAATAATTTCATTATAGGCAAGATGGCGATAAAGCGTGGCATCTGGGTTTTTCACTGGATCATCACTGAATACCCCGTCCACTTTAGTGGCTTTAATCACGGTATCTGCTTCAATTTCAATGCCACGTAAACAGGCTGCTGAGTCTGTGGTAAAGAAAGGATTACCTGTGCCCGCCGAGAAGATAACGACACGGCCAGACTTCAACAGGCTGATAGCTTCTGCCCAGTTATACGCGTCACATACACCGTTTAAAGGAATCGCCGACATGAGGCGAGCATTTACAAATGCACGGTGAAGTGCATCACGCATTGCTAAGCCATTCATCACTGTGGCCAGCATCCCCATGTGGTCACCAACAACACGGTTCATACCCGCCTCTGCTAACGAGCCACCGCGTAAAAAGTTACCACCACCGATCACCAAACCCACTTCTACGTCGAGTTCTACCAGCTCTTTAATTTCTTGAGCCATACGATCTAAGACTTTCGGGTCTATACCAAAGCCTTCATCTCCCATCAGTGCTTCACCACTGAGCTTGAGAAGAACACGTCTAAAAATAGGTTTGCGATTAATATTCATATTTTCCTGGCCAATAACGAATTGAGATAAAAAATAACCGCGCCTATGTGAGTACATAAGAGCGCGGTTATTCTAATTAATTTTGCTGTCTGACGCAAAAGCAAATCATCGCTTCAACCCCGTAAATAGAGGGATAAACCCGCTACCCGCGAAGCCTTGAACAAGTTGCTTATAATGCCAACACAACATGGTTAAATTCCAACCTAAGCGATTACTCGCCTTTTGCAGCAGCTACTTGAGCCGCAACTTCTGCAGCGAAGTCTTCTTCTTTCTTCTCGATACCTTCACCCACTTCTAGGCGCTTGAAGGTTGCAACAGAACCGCCACGCTCTTTAAGCATTTCACCAACAGTTTGCTTTGGTTCCATGATGAAAGCTTGACCAGTTAGTGAGATCTCACCGGTGAATTTCTTCATACGGCCAGTAACCATTTTTTCAGCGATTTCAGCAGGCTTGCCTTCGTTCATCGCGATCTCAACTTGTACTGCTTTTTCTTTTTCAACTACGTCTGCTGGTACGTCTTCAGGGTTAACGTAGTCAGGCTTAGAAGCAGCAACGTGCATAGCCACGTGCTTAAGCGTTTCTGCGTCTGCATCACCGGCAACAACAACACCGATGCGCTCGCCGTGACGGTAAGAAGCTAGGTTTGCACCTTCGATGTACTCAACACGACGGATGTTCATGTTTTCACCGATTTTAGCAACTAGCGCTACGCGATCTTCTTCAAACTTAGCTTGAAGCTCTTCAATGCTTAGTTTTTCAGCAATTGCAGCGTCCGCTACTGTGTTAGCGAAACCTAGGAAGCTGTCGTCTTTAGCAACGAAGTCTGTTTGACAGTTAACTTCAACAAGCGCAGCAACACCATCAGCTTCTTTGATGATGATAGTACCTTCGGCAGCGATGTTACCTGCTTTTTTAGCAGCTTTCGCTTGACCGTTTTTACGCATGTTTTCGATTGCTGCATCGATGTCACCGTTGGTTTCAGTCAATGCTTTTTTACAATCCATCATGCCAGCGCCAGTGCGCTCGCGTAATTCTTTTACTAGGGCAGCAGTTACAGCCATGGGAATTTCCTCAAATCAATGTGTTAGAGCAAGTGACCAAGGTCACTTTGAAATAAGAATATCAAGTCTTCATCGCACTAGGATGAAGACTTGATGACAAGCGAGTTGCAATTACTCAGCGGCAACGAAATCGTCTTTTTCAGCTTGCACTGCGATGTTGCTTTCACGACCTTCAACAACTGCATCAGCAACTGCGTTAGTGTAAAGCTGGATCGCACGGATTGCATCGTCGTTACCAGGAACAACGTAGTCAACACCGTCTGGGTTAGAGTTAGTATCAACGATAGATACTACTGGGATGCCCAGGTTGTTTGCTTCTTTAATCGCGATGTGTTCGTGGTCTGCATCAATAATGAAAAGCGCGTCAGGAAGACCGCCCATATTTTTGATACCGCCAAGGCCTTTTTCAAGCTTAGCCATTTCACGAGTAAGCATTAACGCTTCTTTCTTAGTTAGCTTCTCAAACGTGCCGTCTTGGCTTTGAGTCTCAAGATCTTTAAGACGCTTGATTGACTGGCGAACAGTTTTCCAGTTAGTCAACATACCACCTAACCAACGGTGATTTACGTAGAACTGGTCACATTTAACTGCCGCTTCTTTTACTGCTTCGCTTGCAGCGCGCTTAGTACCAACGAAAAGGATTTTGCCTTTGTTAGACGCTACGTTTGACAGGTAAGTCAACGCGTCGTTAAACATAGGTACAGTTTGCTCAAGGTTGATGATATGAACTTTGTTGCGAGCACCGAAGATGAACGGCTTCATCTTTGGATTCCAGTAACGAGCTTGGTGACCGAAGTGTACACCCGCCTTAAGCATATCGCGCATTGAAACGTTTGCCATGGTATTTTTTCCTCTAATGTTTAGGGTTAGGCCTCCACATATCCCATAGCACCAACACCTTGGAAGTTATTCCGCGATGCACCCAAGTGTATGTGTCGATATGTGTGTGTGTTAATATTAAATGGTTATGTGTCTTCGTTACAGATAAAGCACTTCACTGTTATAGGTGAACACCAACAACAAGCAAGTGATTTTAATTTGTAAAAAGACGGCGCGCTTTATACCATATTGGCCGTAAAGACTCAATCTTTTGTGCACTATTTGTGCGCACTTAACTTATTTAAAGAACACAATTGGAGCATCAATGACTGCAGTGATCAAAACCCCGGAAGAAATCGAAAAAATGCGCGTAGCCGGCCGTTTGGCCGCAGACGTATTGGAAATGATAGGCCCACATGTCAAGCCTGGGGTGACCACTGATGAGCTCAACACCCTATGCCATAACTACATTGTTGACGAGCAAGGGGCTATTCCGGCGCCGTTAAATTATCATGGTTTCCCAAAATCAATTTGTACTTCGGTTAACCATGTTATTTGTCATGGCATCCCCAATGACAAACCATTAAAAGAAGGCGATATCATCAATATCGATGTCACCGTGATTAAAGATGGTTACCACGGCGATACCTCAAAAATGTTTCATGTAGGCCAGCCAACTATTCAAGGTAAGCGCCTGTGTGAGATTACCCAACAGAGCTTGTATCTGGCCATAAAAATGGTGAAGCCTGGCGTGCGTTTAGGCGATATCGGTGCCGCCATTCAAAAATACGCAGAAGGCTTTAGCTACTCGATTGTGCGCGAATACTGTGGCCACGGTATAGGTAAAGAGTTTCACGAAGAGCCGCAAGTCATGCACTATGGTCGCCCAGGCACCGGTGAGACTCTCAAAGCCGGTATGTGCTTAACCATTGAGCCCATGGTCAATGCTGGCAAGCGCCAATGTAAGCTGCTCAAAGACGAGTGGACGGTGATCACTAAAGACCGTAGCCTATCAGCACAATGGGAACACACTTTGTTGGTGACCGACAATGGCGTAGAAGTATTAACCCTACGCAGCGATGAAGAGCTTCCTCGCGTGATTGAACACAGCTAATTAAAAAGGGGCAAACCTGTGGCCTTACCGAATAAATTAAAAGACCTGCTTGAGCAGGCTGACGAGTTGGAAGAATATAAGGCCTGTAGCCAATACTTTTATAAGTGGCTGGGCAACCAATTTGATAAACAACCGGTAGGGTCACTCATCCGTGCGCGCGCGGAGTATATCGACCGCTTATTGATCAAGCTGTTTCACTGCTGCAACCTTGCCCATGAGCCTGAGCTGGCTTTGGTTGCCGTAGGCGGCTACGGCCGAGGAGAACTACACCCCTACTCCGATATCGACTTTCTGTTGCTGGTTAGCGAAGAGCCCAACGTCGAGTTGCGTGAAAAAATAGGCCAGTTTGTGACCCTGCTGTGGGATCTGAATTTGGAAATTGGCCACAGTGTACGCACCATAGAGCAAGTGATTGAGCAAAAGCGTGAAGATGTCAGTTTTTCCACAAGCTTACTGGAAAGCCGCCTTATTTTTGGTAACCACATCGAGTTTGAAAAGCTCAAACAGCATATTTTACAAACCCCGGTGTGGCGCTCTGACGAGTTTTTTATTGCAAAGCGTCAAGAGCAAGACCTACGACACCGAAAGTGCCACGGTACCGCCTATAATCTCGAGCCAAACATCAAAGAGAACCCGGGCGGTCTGCGTGATTTACAAACCATCATTTGGGTGGCGAAAAAACACTTTCATGCCGAAACCTTAGAGGAGCTCATCAACCATGGTTACCTCACCCATGAGGAGTACCAAGAGCTGCTCGAGTGCTTAGAAAACTTGTGGAATATTCGTTTTGCTCTGCATTTGGCTGCCGAGCGCAGCGAGAATCGTCTGTTGTTCGACTACCAGCCCCATGCCGCAGAAATACTTGGCTTTGGTAGCGATGGTAAGGCCTCGGTCGAGCGTATGATGAAGCGCCTATTTCGGATTATGAGTCGGGTCCGTGAACTCAACCAAATGCTGCTGTCTTATTTTGAGCAATCCATTTTACCGGATCATCGGGATTTACCGGTGGTTGAATTGGACCGCAGTTTTGAGCGCATTGGTCATCAAATTCGCGTTAAAAACCCTTCCGTGTTTTTCCGCCGCGATCAGCTGTTAGTGCTGTTTGAGCACATCGCCAGTAACCCGCAAATCACTCATATTTACCCCAGCACCATTCGTACTATGCGCCAAGTCCGTCGGCGTCTACTTGGTGACTTGCAAGATTATGCCGCCTGTCGCGATGCATTTTTACGTCTAATAAAACACCCCAACGGCATGGGCCGCGCGTTCACCTTAATGCACAAACACGGCATCATTGCTGCGTATCTACCCCAGTGGCGTAATATTTTCGGACAAATGCAGTTCGACTTATTTCACGCTTACACCGTCGATGAGCATACTCATAAGCTGATTAACAACATCTATCAGTACAGTGATAAATCCAAGGTCAGCGACTTCCCCTTGTGCAGTGAGATTGTCACCCGCATGGATAAGCCGGAACTGTTATATCTTGCGGCTATTTTTCACGATATTGCCAAAGGTCGCGGCGGCGATCACTCCGAACTCGGAGCAGTCGATGCACTTGCATTCGCCAAGCTGCACCGCCTACCTACATCCGACGGCAAATTGATTGCTTGGTTGGTGGAAAATCACTTATTAATGTCGGTCACGGCGCAGCGCAAGGATATTAACGACCCGGATGTGATCAACGAATTCGCTTCTAAAGTGAAAAATGAGCGCCAGTTAGACTACCTCTATTGCCTAACTGTGGCCGATATTCGTGCCACCAACGATAACCTGTGGAATGATTGGAAAAACACCCTGCTGCGCGAGCTGTATTTGCATACTCAGCGGGCATTGCGCTTAGGGCTAGAAAACCCCATGGATATGCGCGACCAAATTCGTGATAAGAAGCAACAAGCTAAGCAGCGGTTAATCAATCTAGGGTATGATGAGAGCCACATCGACTTGCTTTGGAGCCGCTTTAAAGCCAATTATTTCACCGCCTTTAGTGAACAGCAAATCTCTTGGCACTGTGAACACTTACTCAATGCACAGGACTTATCCACACCAAGTGTCACCGTTTCCGATTGTGCAATGCATGGCGGCACGCAGGTTTTTGCCTATAGCCCTTATACCGGCGGCTTATTCGCACGTTTAGTTAGCGTCATTGGCTCTAAAAAAGCACAGATTCAGCACGCTCAAGTAATGACCACCAAAGATGGCTATGTCATTTTCAGTTTTGTTGTTCTTGAGGTGAATGGCGAGCCGTTGAGTAAAAGTCGCGGCAACGGCATGCGCCGTGCCCTTGAGCAAATAATGCAGGATCCGAAGAAGAAGATCCGGATCAAGAAAAATCGCTCGCAGCGTTTTAAAGACTTTAATATTAAACCAAAAATTGTATTGCGGCCGCACGCGCGCAAAGACCGCAGTCTAATTGAGATACAAGCGGTGGATATTCCTGGCCTGTTAACAAAAATAGCGCAGGTTTTTCAGCGCCATCGCTTACACATACACGCCGCTCGCATTACCACTGTGGGTGAGCGCGCAGAAGACTTTTTTGTCGTCTCAAATAATGATTACCAAGCTCTGACGGATGAAGAACAAGTTAAAATCCATCAGGCACTTCGGAAAAAACTAAATGCCGATAATGAAGCGACCACCGCTTAATCGGCTCACTAATGAGGACACCATGGCAGATTTAAAAACCCTTATTGAAAACGCGTGGGAAAACCGTGACGCGATTAGCCCAAGTACGGTTGATGCTGATGTAAAAAACGCGATAGATACGGTATTGGAGCGTTTGGATAAAGGTGATGCTCGGGTGGCTGAAAAGCTCTCGGGTGAGTGGGTGGTGCACCAATGGCTTAAAAAAGCGGTGCTGTTGTCTTTTCGGATCCGTGACAACCAGCCTATTAGCGATGGCGTTAATCAGTTCTACGATAAAGTGCCACTAAAATTTAGCGACTACAGCAGCGAGCAATTTCAACGTGAAGGCATGCGTGTAGTGCCCAACGCCGTTGCACGCAAAGGCAGCTATATTGGTAAGAACGTCGTTCTGATGCCTTCTTACACTAATATTGGTGCTTATGTCGATGACGGTACCATGGTCGATACATGGGCCACAGTGGGCTCATGCGCGCAAATTGGTAAAAACGTGCACCTTTCCGGGGGCGTCGGTATCGGCGGCGTGCTGGAACCACTGCAGGCTAACCCGACTATCATTGAAGATGACTGCTTTATCGGTGCGCGCTCTGAAATTGTTGAGGGCGTTATTGTCGAGCAAGGCGCGGTCATTTCTATGGGTGTGTACATCTCGCAAAGCACACGTATCTTTGACCGTGAAACCGGGCAAATTCATTACGGTCGCGTTCCAGCCGGAGCCGTTGTAGTGCCTGGGTCCATTCCTAGCAAAGATGGCAGCCATAGCCTGTATGCCGCCGTTATTGTCAAGAAGGTGGACCAACAGACACGCGAGAAAGTTGGCGTCAACGCCCTACTTCGTGGTGTAGAGTAACTGTAAAGCAGCCTTCAGATCACTTTGAGGGCTGCCTTAAAACTATTTTATTCCTGCCAACTTTTTTATTTGAAATAATTGCTTCATTACGTTACCTATAGGGTAAACGATGAGGCAATACCATGAATAAACGTCACTTCCTGAAAAGCTGTACTGTGCTCGGTGCCGGTGCGCTACTCGCTCCTGCGGCCCAAGCGATTGGTGTGCCACAGCAAAGCACCTTAGCGACACTGAAACCTAAAGCCTTGCCTACTGATGCAACCATAGGTATAGCTAGCCCCTCAGCAGCCACAGCTGAACATAAAGACATCATATTAGCGCAGCAGTTAATCAAAGCACTGGGTTATCGCGTCAAGCTCAGCCCCCATATCATGGCGCGACGTGGGCATTTAGCGGGTCTGGATCAACAGCGCGCTGACGACCTTAACGGCTTTTTTGCCGACCCCAATGTTGATGCCATCGTATGCTTGCGTGGCGGCTCTGGCGCTGCACGCATTTTGCCACTGCTCGACTACCCAATTATCAAGGCTAACCCTAAGCCGTTACTGGGCTACTCTGATATCACCGCACTGCATAACGCCCTGCTTGCTAAAACTGGGTTGATCAGCTTTCACGGTCCCAACGCCACAAGCCAGTGGAATCCCTTTAATGTACACCAATTTAAACAGTTATTTGTTCACCGCGAGCGAGTGCTATACCAAAATTTAGACAAAGCTGATGATGAGCTTGTTAATCGTCACTACCTCACCCAAACCATTACCTCAGGACAATCGCAAGGACACCTTATCGGCGGTAATTTATCCGTACTGTCGGCGCTTGCGGGCAGTGACTATTTACCCAATTTTGAGGGCGCGATTTTATTTTTAGAGGATATTGATGAAGCGCCTTATCGCATTGACCGAATGATGAGTACACTCAAGCTCCTGGGCGCATTGGATAAGATTAACGGCTTCGTGTTTGGTGATTGCAACCAATGCCAGCCTGGCAGTGGGTATGGGTCGTTAACACTTGAGCAAGTCTTGGCTGATTACATTGCCCCGCTGAACATTCCAGCCTATCACGGAGCCATGATCGGCCATATTGAGAGACAATTTATTTTACCTGTAGGTGCCCAAGTTAAGCTTGACGCGGACCAAGGCAGTATCCGTGTTTTAGAAGAGGTGTTTAGTTAAACTAAAAAGCCCCGAATAACACGGGGCTTCAATTTCTTTGTATGTACTGTGATTAGGCGGCCAAAGATGTGGCCCAACCTAGAATGGCATTTAAGCAACCAATGCCAGCAAATACAGCGATAAACGCGACGAAATATTTAAAGTTGAAAGGGTCTTTAAAATCACCTTTTTGCGCCATCTTCATTACCTCTTTAAGCACGATAAAACGGCGCATATAATAATCGAATCGAGTTTAACAATCCAGCGTTTGCAGTACTTGACGCTGCGCCAGTTGCTCTGCAATTTGTAGGGCTCCCTGATAAAGCTGCTGATAATTAAATTGCGGCGCCTGGCGCTGTAACGCTTCACATACTTGCGCTAAGGTCATGCCTGGTTGCTGTGAAAGGGTATCAAGCAATAACGCGGTCATCATGTTTAAGGCGAGAAACTGCACCTCATCTTGTTGGTCGCGATAAACACAAATATAGCTGGGCTGTTCATCCGCTTGCTGCGGCTGATTATCCACCGAGATGGTTTGTACAGGGAAGTGATAACACACTACTTGCGCGGTTTCACTCATATACAAAGGTTGCTTTTGCACATTAAAAAGCGGCTTTAACTGGCCACTGTCTTGTGCACTAGACACTGCCAACTCCACCCACTCGTAATGGGCTAACTCTTGTAAAAAAGGCGGATCGCTGTGTTGTAACTCATACTGCTGTGCCAAAAACAGTACAAATTCTTTAGAAATATCCAAAAAATAGGGAGATGTGGCGTGATGGCTAGCAAAAAATCGACGTACTAACTGCTGCCACCGCTGATCATCGTACAAGCTTCGCAGCACAGGAAAGCCACTTTCTAAAAAGCCGTTGACGTTATTGAAAAACAACTCACGATAAATTTTCATTCGCCGGTCTTCAACATCTGCGGGGCGCGGATTAGCTTCGGGGTCGCGAATATGGGCGCTAAATTGCTTCTGTAGTTGTTGAAACTGCATGATCAGGCTCTTTGCTGTTGGGCTAAAAAAGGCTGTTGGATATCAGCGATGGTATCGATTTCTTTAAGTAGTTGGCTAAGCGGTGGAATATTAAAATCCCGCTCTAATAACGTTGGCTGTACACCGTGCAACTCATAAGCTCGCCTGAGCAGCTGCCAGACGGGGTCGATCACATCAGCGCCATGGGTGTCGACAATTAAATCTTCAGCCTCGTTGTAGTGCCCAGCCACATGCATGTAAGCGATCCGCTCGCTGGGGAGACCGGCCAAGAACTGCTCGGCATCATAGCCATGATTTACTGAGTTCACATAAATATTATTAACATCAAGCAGCAACTGGCAATCGGCTTCTGCCAATATACGCTGAGTAAATTCAAGTTCTGTAAGCTGCTGCCCTGGCGCGCCATAGTAAGACACATTTTCAATGACTAAAGGACGCTCTAACACATCTTGCACCTGGCGGATCCGCGCAGCGACGTAGCTTATCGACTCCTCTGTGAAAGGAATGGGCATCAAATCATACATATGACCATCAGCGGAGCAATAACTGAGGTGCTCGCTGTAAAGACGAATATCGTGCACATCAAAAAACTGCTTCAGATCTTTTAAAAACGCCACATCCAAAGGATCGGGCGAGCCCAATGATAAAGATAAACCATGGCAAATGAACGGATGACGCTCTGTGAGCGCACGAAACTGCTTGCCAAGCTTACCACCTAGACGCAACCAGTTCTCAGGGGCGACCTCCATAAAGCCAATTTGCTTAGGAATATGATTAAGCATATCGCTCAGCATTTCACGACGTAGGCCCAGGCCCACATTAGCTAATGGCGCTGACTGCTGCAACATATTGCACTCCTTAAAGTGTACAAGCCGCTCTACGGCGGCTTGTTAGGTACTACGGGTAATTAACGATAGTTCACGGCTGATTAGCTGTGACCACCGCATTTGCCTTCACCACACTTACCTTCTTTACCTTTGGCTTCACCGCCACATTTACCTTCGCCGCACTTGCCCTCTTTGCCTTTGGCTTCACCGCCGCATTTACCTTCGCCGCACTTGCCTTCTTTGCCTTTGGCATGACCGTGACCGCCACATTTGCCTTCACCGCACTTGCCCTCTTTGCCTTTGGCTTCACCGCCGTATTTACCTTCGCCGCACTTGCCTTCTTTACCTTTGGCATGACCGTGACCGCCACATTTGCCTTCACCGCACTTG
>CEVA01027265.1_pt1 | contig 74288 bp, 70 predicted proteins | sample 361521 | NCBI WGS metagenome assembly CEVA01 (sample SAMEA2622823, study PRJEB7988) | marine metagenome | isolation source: saline water (ENVO:00002010), including | reverse complement strand
TGTGTTAATGGACCCGCCGTATGAAGTAAAGAGTGACTACGACAAAGCAGTCGATACCTTTATAAAAGCACATCAACGCTTTAGTACCGGCACTTATTTGTTGTGGTACCCCGTGGTTGAGCGCTCCCGCATAGACCGCCTTGAGCAACGTTTTATTGACTCTGGTATTCGAAACATTCAGTTGTTCGAGCTTGCCACCCAAGGCGATAGTGAAGAACGTGGCATGACCGCCTCAGGGATCATTGCCATCAACCCGCCTTACACGCTAAAAGCAACGATGCAACAGGTACTACCGGAGTTAGTGAAGGTGCTCAGCGAGCAAGATGGGTATTATCGTTGCGAGCAACTGGTTGATGAATAACCTGAAACAACACTAACAACTTGATTTGTTGACTACTGAAATTGGATCTTGGTGAATCAGCACATCAACTTCACCACCGAACTCAGGGTGTTTTTGTTCGCTAAACGCCTCTTGAATAAGTAGCGCTACCTCGTCCGCGACTTGGTGTGCCCTGATCAAAGGCATATTGTCATCCAGTTCTAAATGAAGTTGCACAAAGCGTACTTTGCCGCCTTGGCGAGTACGCAAATCGTGCACCCCTAAAACTTGCGCGTGGCTTTTGGCAACTGCCACTATCTGCGTTTTTTCTTCATCGGGTAGTTCTTTGTCCATTAAATGCGCCGCACTCTCGGTGCCAATTTGCCAAGCATTGTAAAGCAAGTAGGCAGCAACTAAGATAGCAAAAAATGGATCGGCACCGGCAATACCGTAGTAGGCCAACATCAGAGCAAGCAATACTGCTAAGTTCAGTAATAGATCACCCTTATAGTGCAGTGAATCGGCTTTTATCGCCACCGACTCAGTACGCTTAATAGATTGATATTGCACATAGACAACGATTAAGGTGCAAAAAATAGCAAAAATACTCACCCACACACCCAACAATGTATGATTGACAGTGACAGGGTTAATAAAGCGCTCGATGGCATGAAAAGCTAATAAGCAGCCACTGCCACTGATAAAAGCGGCTTGACCGAGACCAGCCAAAGCTTCCGCTTTACCATGACCAAAACGATGGTCGTCGTCAGCCGGTTTTAAGGCATAACTCAGAACAAAGAAGTTCATTAAGGTGGCGCTTATATCAAGCAGTGAGTCGGTCAATGACCCTAGCATCGCGGCAGAGCCTGATGCCAACCACGCCCACGCCTTAGTTGCAATCATCAAACTAACCATAGCCAACGTAATCAAGTTAGCGAAGCGCACCCAAAAATTGTAACCTCTTGCTGGGGTTGACGCGCCTTGGTTGTTCATAAAGTGCACCTAGAGTTATGGAATCTATGCGTCATTTTAACCATCTTTGGTATACTCACGCCACTGTATCGCGCTCAGCTCAGAAGACTTATGTTAGACATTGTTTTATTTCAACCCGAAATCCCCCCTAATACTGGTAATATTATTCGCTTGTGTGCCAACACCGGCTACCGCTTACACTTAATAGAACCATTGGGGTTTGAGTGGGATGACAAACGCATTAAACGGGCAGGCTTGGATTATCACGAGTTCTCTAATGTGCAGCGCCATCCGAGCTTAGAAGCTTATATCGACGCCTGTGCCCCAAAACGTATTTACGCATGTACCACCAAAGGTACGCGCTTTCATCATGAAGTCGCCTATCAATCAGGTGACGCGCTGTTGTTTGGCCCCGAAACACGCGGGCTGCCTAGCGAAGTTATTGCCTCTTTACCTGCAGAGCAACGGGTACGCATCCCCATGCAAGCAAACAGCCGCAGTATGAACCTATCGAATGCAGTCGCGGTATTTGTTTATGAATCCTGGCGCCAACTCGACTTTGAGGGCGCCTGCTAAACGCACTGACGCTACATTCTCTAACCAGCTATATAAGAACTAGATATTATGACACCAAGCCAAGCACTGATTCGCCAACTCGTTCAACAAGCCCTTGATGAAGACTTAAATGGTCTCAGCCCAAGTGAAGGAGATATTACCGCACAGCTGATCCCTGAGCAGCAGCAGGCTAATGCCGATGTTATCACCCGAGAGGAAGCCATTTTTTGTGGCCAAGAGTTGGTAAAAGAAGTTTTTGCTCAAGTAGACCCCAGTGTCGAACTCACTTTTTTCGTCGCTGATGGGGATAAAGTGCGACCCGAGCAGCGCCTATTTAGCGCCAAAGGCAGCGCCCGAGCTATTTTGACCGCCGAGCGCACGGCACTTAACTTCGTACAAACGTTAAGTGCAACGGCCACAGCAGCTTATACCTATAGCCAAGTCCTGGCCAATTCCAATACTAAATTACTAGATACTCGTAAAACTATTCCAGGTTTACGTGCACTGCAAAAATACGCGGTCAAATGTGGCGGCGGAGTGAACCACCGTATCGGTTTATTTGATGCATTCTTAATTAAAGAGAACCATATCGCCGCCTGTGGCAGTATTGCTGCAGCGGTTTCCCAAGCCAAGCACAATCACACGGATAAGCCTGTAGAAGTTGAAGTTGAGAGTCTTGAAGAGTTGCAACAAGCACTCAGTGCTGGCGCTGACATTATTATGCTTGATAACTTTTCTTTAGCGGATGTAAATACAGCCGTTAAACTAACTAACAAATCAGCCAAGCTAGAAGTGTCGGGCAATATCACTTTGGCAACTTTGCAACAGTACGCTAACGTTGGCGTAGACTACGTATCCAGTGGTGCCTTGACTAAACACATTGAAGCTGTTGATTTATCAATGCGTTTTCAACAACTATAGTGACTTTGCAAAATATTCAAGTAGAATAGCTGAATTCGATATAGATGTTAGCAGTTGTTAAAAAAAGTGCTACACAAAGCCAAAATGCCGTGATAGCATCTAGTTTTAAAGAATGAGATTTATACTTAGGTAGTAATACTTTGTTATAAATCAACGAAACTGTAATAAAAGAAATCTACACTCAAGGAACGGTGTCTCAGTTAGTTGAATTCAACAATTGGACTATACTTCCTAAGATATCTGAACCTGTAGGTTTTGACATTGCTAGGCGCTTGTTGCCCCACGTAGTACAAGCAACTAGTCGACCAATTGCCGAATCAACGATTTAGCAACACTGGTTACCTTAACTTTGCCCAACAATCCTTTAGGAGAGGAACATGGAAAAAATGACTCAAAACAAACAACAGGGTTTTACCCTGATTGAATTAATGATCGTTGTTGCGATCATCGGTATTTTGGCAGCTATTGCATTACCACAATACCAACAGTACACTCGTTCAGCGACAGCTCAAGGCGCAGCCAGCGAAGCTAATGTATACAAGTCTGCGATTGGTATTTGCGCGCAAACTGAGGGTGGTGTCCTAGGTCCTTGTGATGCTGGCGTAAATGGTGTGCCAGCTATCGAAGCTGCAAGCGCAGTTACAGCTGTAACTGATGGCGTTATCACTTTAAATTTAGGTGATATTGATGGCGACGGTACAGATGACACTGTTACATTTACCCCAACACTGAACAATACTAATATCACTTGGCTTATTGCTACAGCAGGCGGTACTGATGCCTGTGGTCAAGGTTGGTTAGAGTGCTAATCTCTCAACCTAAATGATAAAAAAAGGGGCCATGGCCCCTTTTTTTAGTTAAGCTTTGGTTAAATAGTTTATTTGGCGGTTCTAAGGTAAGTTATGTCAGCGGTATTATCTCCCTTGGTGAGAAGGCTGGTAAATTCTGGTGTTTTGTCCCAATCAGAGTTTGCCGAAATAAAAAAAGATAGTTCTGTATCTAATGCAGAGGCAATCTGCAAAGCAGCTAATTTTTCTCCTCAAATTCTCCAACAGCGAGCCAGCCAAATATCTCTGGCTTCGCAGGTAGATTTATCTCTTTATGATATGAGTCTATTACCTACTCGTGAATTTCTAAATGAAAAGCTGATTAGAAAGCATAAAATCTTCCCTTTATCTGTAAAAGGAAAAACTCTTTTTATTGCAACCGCAGATCCAACAGACTTCAGCGCTTTTGAAGATTACGAATTCAACACAGGGATGCAAACAGAGGCGGTAGTTGTTCGTTACGACCATCTAGATAAAGCGATCGATGGCTTATTCGATAGCACTTCAGAACTTGGCCTAACCGACAATGATATGGAAGAGCTCGAGGGTGTTGACTCCGGCGATGGCAACAAAAAGGACTTAGCCACCGATGTTAACTCCAAAGATGATGATGCCCCCATTATCGTTTACATTAATAAAATTTTAATGGATGCGATTAAACGGGGAGCTTCCGATTTACACTTTGAGCCTTATGAAAAACGTTACCGCATCCGTTTTCGTGTCGATGGGGTACTCCATGAAATTGCTTCCCCGCCTATCAACCTAGAAAGCCGCATCGCTGCTCGTATCAAGGTGATGTCGCATATGGACTTGGCGGAGAAGCGCAAACCCCAAGATGGCCGTATAAAATTAAAAATAAACGCCAAAAAAAGTATCGACTTCCGTGTGAGTACCCTTCCCACCCTTTGGGGTGAGAAAATCGTAATGCGTATTCTTGATAGTTCCAGTGCGATGCTCGGCATTGATGTGCTTGGCTATGAGCCCGAGCAAAAACAGCTTTATTTGGACGCACTTGCACAACCTCAGGGGATGATTCTGGTTACCGGTCCTACAGGTTCAGGTAAAACCGTATCACTTTATACTGGTCTCAATATTCTTAATACCACTGAGCGTAATATTAGTACTGCCGAGGACCCCGTTGAAATAAACCTAGAGGGGATTAACCAGGTTCAAATCAGCGCTAAATCTGATATGACCTTCGCCAATGCTTTGCGTGCGTTTTTACGTCAAGACCCTGATATTGTCATGGTGGGTGAGATTCGAGACTTAGAAACAGCTGAAATATCGATAAAAGCAGCGCAAACAGGCCACTTAGTGCTATCGACGCTACACACCAACTCAGCGCCGGAAACCCTGACCCGTTTAATGAATATGGGTGTGCCTTCATACAACATTGCCAGTTCAGTGAGTTTGATTATCGCCCAGCGGCTAGCCCGTCGGTTATGTAAGCATTGCAAAGAGCCTGAACAGCTACCTCAAGAAGAGTTGCTAAAGCAAGGGTTTACGCACGAGCAGCTAAGTGATTTAACTGTCTACAAACCGGTAGGCTGTGATGATTGTACCGAAGGCTATAAAGGCCGAGTTGGTATTTATGAGGTGATGCCCATTACCCCCAAAATCGCTGAAATTATTATGCGAGGAGGTAACTCATTAGAGATAGCAGAAGCCGCAGCTCAAGAGGGTGTCAATAACCTAAGAAAGTCAGGCTTAAGAAAAGTGGCACAGGGCGTCACTAGTTTAGTAGAAGTCAACCGCGTCACAAATGCGTAAAGATGAGCAACTATTAGTAAACCTATGTTAAAATCATTTTATCTAAGAAGCTTGTGAGAAAAATATGGCAAAACAACAACAAGCAAATCAGCTGGACACGTTTCAATGGGTGGGTGTGAGTACTCGAGGAAAAAAACTTGAGGGAGAACTTACAGGCACTAGTATTGCTCTGGTCAAAGCTCAGCTGCGTAAACAAGGGATTACTCCATCAAAAGTAAAGCGCAAACCAAAACCTTTGTTTGGGCTTTCTGGCGAGAAGAAAATATCAGCTAAAGATATTGCTATGTTTACCCGTCAACTGGCGACTATGTTAATGGCTGGTGTCTCCTTGGTACAAGCTATAGATATGATAGCTGATGGCTCTGAAAATAAGAGCGTAAAAAACTTGCTTCGAACTCTCGGGGAAGAAGTAAAAGCCGGTCAACCTTTGAGTTCAGCGCTACGAAAGCACCCCAAATACTTCGACGACTTGTATTGTGACTTAGTTGCATCAGGCGAGCAGTCAGGCGCGTTAGATAGAATATTTGATCGTGTCGCTTTGTACAAAGAAAAAGCAGAAGCCCTCAAATCAAAAATCAAAAAAGCAATGTTTTACCCGGTGGCCGTAATAGTAGTAGCTATTATAGTTACATCTATTCTTCTTATCTTTGTAGTACCACAATTTAAAGATATCTTTGATGGTTTTGGGGCTGAGCTTCCTGCTTTTACATTGATGGTAATAGCTATTTCTGAGTTTCTTCAGGCTTACTGGTGGGGCGCAGTATTAACCATAGGTATTGGTGGTTACTTATTCGGACAAGCTCATCAACGTAATAAACAGCTGCGAGATAATGTTGACAAACTAATTCTAAAACTTCCAATAGTTGGGATGATTTTGAATAAGGCAGCAGTAGCGCGCTATGCTAGAACACTGTCCACCACTTTTGCCGCAGGTGTCCCTTTAGTGGATGCACTAGATTCAGCAGCGGGGGCGTCTGGTAATGCGGTTTATCGCGATGCAATTTTAGATATCAAAGCTGAGGTCAGCTCTGGTAACCCAATGAACTGGGCTATGCGCAACTCTAATATATTCCCTGACATGGTGATTCAAATGGTCGCTATCGGTGAAGAGTCTGGTGCTCTCGATGATATGCTTGCTAAGGTGGCAACCATTTACGAGCAAGAAGTAGATGATGCCGTAGACGGGCTATCCAGTCTACTCGAGCCCCTCATAATGGCAGTATTAGGGGTTTTAATAGGCGGATTAATCATCGCCATGTACTTACCTATTTTCCAGCTTGGAAACGTAGTAGGTTAATATTAGATGTTTTCAGAAGTACTCGAATTAATGAAAAGCGAGCCGTGGTTTTTTATAACCACGGTTCTTTTTGTATCCTTAGCTGTAGGTAGCTTTCTCAATGTGGTTATTTACCGCATTCCAAAGATGATGCAAAATCAATGGCAGTCAGAGTGTCGCTTACTACTTGCCGATGAATTGGTATCAAAAGGTGAACAAAACCAATCAGCATCCGCTCCTTTTAACCTTCTAACGCCAGCTTCAACCTGTCCGAGATGCAATAACAAAATCAAGCCTTGGCACAATATCCCCCTGCTCAGTTGGCTATTTTTAAAAGGCCAATGCGCTTACTGTCAGGCGCCTATCTCTATTCGCTATCCAGCTATAGAGCTCATCACTGCGGTTTTAAGTTTAGTTGTCGCGCTTACCTTTGGCCCTACTCAACTAACCGTGCTTTACATCATTATCACCTGGGTGTTGGTGGCACTGACATTCATAGACATAGACCATATGCTGTTGCCAGATCAGCTAACGTTACCGCTGTTATGGCTAGCTTTATTAGCAAGTGTTGCAGGGATCACCATAGAACCGAGTGCAGCACTAATTGGCGCTGCCGCAGGCTACCTTAGCTTATGGAGCGTTTATTGGCTGTTCAAATTGCTGACCGGTAAAGAAGGGATGGGCTATGGCGACTTTAAACTGCTGGCAGTATTTGGTGCCTTATTAGGTTGGCAAGCATTACTGATGATCATACTACTGTCTAGCATTGTGGGTGCCGTAATTGGTATTACCTTACTCTCTATTCAAGGCAAAGATAAGGCAACCCCGATTCCGTTTGGCCCTTATATTGCCATCGCTGGCTGGATAGCCATGCTTTGGGGAGAGCAAATCCAAGGCGCTTATTTCGGCGCTATTTTGGGTTAAAGCAACGATGTGGACGCTTGGTCTAACCGGGGGGATAGGCTCTGGTAAATCAACTGTTAGCGCCTTGTTTCAGCAGCTCGGCACAACGGTTGTCGATGCCGATGTTGTTGCTCGCCAGGTAGTACAGCCAGGCACTAACGGATTAACCGCCATCGTTAGCCGTCATGGCCGTTCGCTGTTGTTAGATGATGGTAGCCTTAATCGCGCGAAGCTACGTGACATCATTTTTGCAGACGAAAGCGAAAAGCAGTGGTTAAATGCGCTTTTGCATCCACTTATCCGCACTGAGATGCTCACCCAACTGGAGCAGGCACAAAGTGCCTATGCAATCCTTGAGGCGCCACTACTTTTTGAAAACAGCCTTGATAAGTATTGTCAGCGCACCTTATTGATCGATGTGCCTGAAACTGTACAAATAAGTCGTACTTGCGCTCGAGACCATATCACTGAGCAACAAGCACAAGCTATCTTAAAGGCACAAATGTCACGCCAAGATAAAGTCGCAAAGGCCAACGATATAATCTCTAATGCTGGGGTAATCGCTGACCTCAGTGCCAAGGTATCCCTGTACCACCAAAACTATTTGCGCCTCGCTAATTTGCATTCCCGCTAAGATCGATAACACTTAATGTTACAGCTTGTAATGGCTTAAATCATTGAGCTTGCTATACATTATTGTTATTAACTTGGTTGCGGGACCTATGAATATTAACTCACCTTTGATTCGTAAATTTATTACCTTAGGACGTATCGATAGCGACACGGTAAAGGCGCACCAAGAGCAGAGCCGCTGCGCAGCAGAGACTGTAGTCCGTAGCAGCAATATGAGTAATCAAGAACTGTTGGCACAATGTGTTGAACTCTTTCGCACTCCGTATATTGATTTGAGCTCCTTTGATCCCAGAAGCATAGACAAGCACTTGCTAAATGAGCAGTTAATTCGTCGTCATCATATGCTGCCCATCTCTGCTAAGGGCAACAAACTATTTCTCGCCGCCTCAGACCCTACTGACTACGGTGCTTTTGAAAATTACGAATTTAGTACCGGACTTCAATGTGAAGTGGTGCTGGCTGATTATCGGCAGATTGATAACCTCATCGAGCAGCTATTCGATGCCACCCACACACTGAAGCTATCGCAAGAAGACAGCGACGAACTCAGCCACCTCGCCAAACAAGACTATGATAATCATCATCCGGAACAGGGTAATGAGGATGACGACGCCCCCATCATTGTCTACATCAATAAAATTCTTCGTGATGCCATACGCCGAGGTGCTTCTGATTTACACTTTGAGCCCTATGATGGCGACTACCGCATACGCTTTCGTATTGATGGTGTGTTACATGAGATGGCCAATCCACCTTATGCGCTGTCCACTCGCCTTGCAGCCCGCATCAAGGTAATGTCTAAACTAGATATTTCGGAAAAGCGCAAACCCCAAGATGGCCGCATTAAACTGACGATTTCGCCGCGTAATAGCATTGATTTTCGGGTCAGTACGTTGCCAACTATGTGGGGGGAAAAAATTGTTATGCGCGTGCTAGATTCCTCCAACACGACCCTAGGCATTGATGCGCTTGGCTACGAGGAGGAGCAAAAGCAGCTTTATCTGGATGCATTGCAACAACCTCAAGGCATGATTCTTGTCACCGGCCCCACAGGTTCCGGAAAGACCGTTTCTCTATACACTGGGCTCAGTATTCTTAACACCCCTGAGCGCAATATTTCTACAGCCGAAGATCCGGTCGAAATTAACGTTAAGGGCATAAATCAAGTACAGATTAACCCCAGGGCAGAGCTCACTTTTTCTAGCGCTCTTAGAGCCTTTCTACGCCAAGACCCAGATGTAGTAATGGTTGGCGAGATACGCGATTTAGAAACCGCCGAAATCGCCATTAAAGCTGCGCAAACCGGGCACTTGGTGCTTTCCACCCTGCATACCAACTCCGCACCTGAGACTATCACGCGACTTTTAAATATGGGCGTACCGGCGTACAACGTGGCTAGCTCTGTTTCACTAGTCATCGCCCAACGTTTAGCTCGGCGACTGTGCAAACACTGTAAAGAACCTGAGGAACTCCCTAGTGATGAGTTGCTCAAACAAGGCTACACCGAATCTGACTTAACTCACATAAGTCTATTCAAAGCGACAGGGTGTGATCAATGTACCGATGGTTACAAAGGTCGGGTGGGAATATACGAGGTGATGGAAGTAACTCCTCACATAGCACAAACGATTATGGATGGTGGAAACTCACTTGATATTGCCAAAGCATCAAAAGAAGCAGGCTGTGCGACATTGCGTCAATCGGGGCTACGTAAAGCTGCAGAGGGCATAACCTCACTATCTGAGATTAATCGTGTTACGCGGCTGTAGGTTGTACTTATAGGCCTTTTAAAGCGCCCTACTCTCAGTTACACTGCCGCCATGAAAGTTTCACAGCCCCTAATACTATGCCTACCATTGTAAAATGCCCAACTTGCGAAAAGCAGGTGACCTGGTCTGCACAAAGCCCCTATCGCCCGTTTTGTAGTAAACGTTGTCAGCTGATTGATCTGGGCGAGTGGTCTAGTGAAAACAATAAAATTTCTAGCGCAATGAATGGGGATAGCGAAGGCGTCGATAAGGCTGAATTCATAGAAGAAATTGAAGCCATGCTAGCGCAAAATGATGATTCGTTTTTTAAAGACTAACGGCTGGGTTAGCTCGAGGTTTTAATATTCACCAAGTCAAAATCAGCCAATTCAGGTACAATCTGTTGGAGTTTTGATTCTGTTTTATCAAGCGCATTCAGACATCTGCAATATTCAACAGATTTTTGTTCAAGCTGCTGCGCTTTTTTCTGTAACGACTTATCGATTTCCGCTGTGATGATCTCCATGCGCTGACCCATATCGTTAATGCGCTCTTCGATATTTCCCTCTCGAGATTGGAATGCGTCGCCCAGCGACACCAGTATAGCTCCTAAAGAGCCTTGGATTGCGGTGTGAATTTTCTTCGATACTTCTTGGGCAAAAAAGTCATCTAGTTTGGATAGCGATTGCGGCGCAATAAAGAAAAAGTCGTCTCCACGCTTAAACTTGTCGCGTAACGCTCGTTCTACATACTGTAACTGTGTTTTAAGAATTTCAGGCTCTTTGTCAGATAGGCCCGTGACCACATCCTCAATGGCACTCAGCCCAATATTAACGCCATCGGTGGCGAGGTCTACTAACTCTGGAACAGTATCGCGGATCATCATGCTATATTGATGCAGCACCGCTGTCTCTTGCTCGTTCAGTTCAATCCACTGCCCGCGAACAACCAACTGCTGGTCTTGGTTTATTTGCACACGGGTTTGGTTGTTATCAACAATGCGAATAATGTCGTCAGTGATAATAAGCCCGTGGGTTAGTTCCACGTCACAATGAGTCTGGGCATGTACGTTGTGTACACCCACTATGGATAACATGACAGACAGACCCAACCAACGCAGTGACATAGCAACTCCCAAATAAGCTGCGCTAAGATTATCAAAGAGTGACCATGAAGCAAATAGGCAAATTTTTTGTTAGTCCTGCGCTTCATAAGTAAAACAGTAAGGAACTACCGCTTGTTCAACATGTTAAGGTGACTCAATGTAAAAAGGGTTGGCCAGCATAATATGTCGGCGTGACGCTAACGACAGCGTCTCTAGGTTGGCTGAGAAGTAGCGTGTAAATAGCGCATCAAACTCACCACGCTGGATAAGCTCATTCAACCCCTGTCGAAGATGGGTCGCTAACTTTGGCCTATTCTTAGAGACAAAGAAGTAAAATGCGCTCGGGTAATTAAGCACAACGTGATCAACAATTTGTAGCTGCATCTGCTGATGGGCTTGTAGTTCATCAACCACTTCAATCACGGAACGAGGAAAATAATCGACCCGCTGCTGCGCTGTTAAGCGAAACATTGTTTGATAATTTGCTACCGGTTTTACCGGTAAATTGTTAGCGGCGAGTATGTTGGTATCTGGCCAATCATGACCTTGCACAGCGCTGAACTGGCGTAGCTGCGACACTGATTCTACGCCACTGAGTGCCCTTGCCAGTTTCGGGTGTGCAAGCAGTACTCGCTGACCAATGAGCCCCTTAAACAGCGGTACCTTAACCGCAATAGCTAACTTTTCTCGTGCTGGACTGGTCATACTCCAGTGCACATCGACACGCTCACCATCCAGCATATACAAAATACGCTGTTGATGCGGATGCACATCAACATAACTGATAGTATATGGCTTATCACTGATTGCTAATGCGCTTTGCAATAGCGCTTGTAAGTAATAATCACGGGGATACAGAGGCCGCATTTCTTGGGCAACACGAACTTGTTGCTGAGCGTAAACAGGGACACACAGCATAAGTAAAAACAGCAGTGCCCTTGTTAATAATCTCTCAACCATCACTCACCTCCTCAGCTCAGCGCTCAAACTACCGTCCATATTGACACAGTGCAACACAGAACTAATGTGATTTTATTCATGTAATGACAACGGTGAAAGCGAGTCCAGTGGCTCAGAGTGTAAACGAAATAACGGTGCGGCAGGCCCGCGCCGCTGGCAGCAAAAGAGGTGGCTCCCTTTGTGACGCTTAGCTTCTTTTTTTGCATCAGTCGCTAATGTCGCAACTTGGTGACTATTATCGCAGCTACGTATATCTGGTGTAACTAACCCCACGGCCAAAGCCAATAACGGCACGAACTGACGCTGCCCTTCACGATTACAGCTCCAATAACCTTGCGCTGCGATATGCTCAGGGCTAAAAAAGCGCCGAACCTGAGTATCAAAATCAGCGATCACAGCCTGGCACGTGGCACTGGCATCCTCACCATCAAATACAACCATAAAGTCATCACCGCCAATATGGCCAATAAAGCAGGGAACGGCTTGGCAATGACTGCGGATGATATCAGCTAATAATTTAATCACGCTATCGCCGCTGGCATAGCCGTATAAATCATTGAACTGTTTGAAATGGTTCAAATCAAAATAAGCAATGGAAAAGGCACGGTTGCTGCGTAAACGATGCTCAATCGCATCATTAATGGCGATATTGCCGGGTAACATGGTCAGTGGGTTAGCGTGCTGAGCATGACGTACTTTTTCTTCGGTCATGTGCTTGAGAATTTGCCGCAGATGCACGACACCTAAATACTTACCGCCTCGAGTTACGATGATATAGCGACGGATATCAAAATCATTGTCGGTAATTTGCCGGCTCACTCTATCAAGCTGTTCATTTTCATCAACCACGAGTGGCTCGGCGTCCATCAACGACGCTATCGGCTTTTTGTCATATAAAGCATGACCATAAGGTGAAGCAAACACTTCTGTTAACTGCTCTTTGTATAGCAAGCCAACGGGCTGGTGATACTGATCAATAACAACCAGTGAAAACAGCGCCTTATCGTTATCAAAAATACGCTGCGCCTCTCGACACAAAGTGTGTTGGCAGATAGCTTGTTGCTCTATCGCTAACCATCCCACCGCCAGCGATGGCTCAACAAAGTGCTGATGGTGAGTGTGCCCTAAATTTTGCAAGCGTTGCGCCTCAAATTGCTGGCTAGGCTCTGCACTCGGGCGCTCGAATAAATATCCCTGTACCGTATGCAGCTCGAGTGTTCGTAACAACTGAAACTCTTCTTCTCGCTCTATTCCCTCGGCAACTACGCGAGTATGTGTGGCTTTTGCTAGCTCCGTTATAGATTTTAAAAACTCTTTTTTCACCGGACTTTGATCGCAATGGTCTATAAAGTAGCGGTCTATTTTGACAATATCGGGTTGTATTTCTGACCACTGTTTAAGCCCTGAATACCCCGCTCCTAAATCATCTATGGCAATGAGAAAACCAAGCTGACGGTAATGTGCAACCGCTTTGCGTAACTGCTCGGTATTATCCACTTTATCTTGCTCGGTGAGCTCAATGACTACTTGCTGCGCACCGAGGCCGTAATCGCGCAGTAGCTGCAGGGTTTGCCCTTTAGGGTGAGCCGGATCCGATAACGTGTTGGGGCTGACATTGAGAAACAACTTGCCAGCTAATTGCTGCTCAGCGAATGAGGCTATTGCCGTTTCTCGACACAGTAACTCTAATTCGGAAAGACGGTGGTGCGCTACAGCACAGCTAAATAGAGCGTCGGGTCTATGCAAAAAGCTATCTTCAGGCCCCCTACTGAGTGCTTCATAGCCAATTATCGCTTCTTGGTAGAAGTCAAAAATAGGTTGAAAAACGCAGGTAACTTGGCGCTTTTCAATAATTTCGGCTAATTCTGCTATTAATTCGGCACTCACAGCTTTGTACACCCAATATTAAAATGGTGGCAAAGCCTAGCAAGGGATTATGACAGCGTCATGAATTGACTACTTTCTCTGCAATTGCTGCTGAATGATATTGAAATGGGCTTGCGCTTTGAGTGCATGTCGACGCGCCGACACAGTATTAACTGCGCCAGTTTGCGACTCTCTAACCATAGCTCTAATTAGCAGCGGAAGAACTGTCGCCTCCTTAATATGATAGCAAATCGGTGCCTCAAAGGTGGGTAAAGCATCGCCATTATGGTATTGCTCACTCAGCTCTGCATACGTTAATTGCACTGAGCTATCAAAGCCTTGATATAAGCTCTGTAGATACGCGTCACACTCGGGAAAGCGCAGCCTTAGATCTGGGATTTGCGCATACATAGCAACGGCTAAGGCTGTACTTATATGCTCGAGCTCTGGTGCTCGTCCTTGCAAGCGTAACTCACTGAGGAGCTGCTCACTCATGCCTAGGTACACTTGGGCTGCTGAGTTCGGATCAGCAATTGGCTGTGGCTTGCCGACGCTGTCACCGCAAGCACTTATTGTTAGCAAAGCTAAGACCAGTAAAAACAACTTCATAAGACTGGGCCTGTATAACCGCTGTGACAACGAACTACATACATTGTCACAACCGGGGAACTGGATATATAAAAAATGCCGCATTAAAGCGGCATTTTCAACGTTTGACCTTTATTCTCTAAGGCATAGGATCGAGATCTGCGCCCTCTTTCTCTACTTCTACGGGGATCAAGTCCTCTTTACTAACTCCAAGGAATACCGCCACAGAGCTGGCAACATAGACCGACGAGTAAGTACCGATGAATACACCAAAGAGTAATGCCGTAGCGAAACCATGGATAGTTTGACCACCCCATACGAACAAGGCTATCAATACCAAAATAGTGGTAATTGAAGTAACCAAGGTTCGGTTCAATGTCTGTGTAAGAGAGAGATCGATAATTTCCAAGGTGTCGTCAATACGCACTTTACGGAAGTTCTCACGGATACGGTCTGAAACAACAATAGTATCGTTAAGGGAATAACCGATGACCGCAAGAATCGCCGCCAAGATAGTTAAATCAAACTCCAAGCCTAATAATGAAAACAGGCCCATAGTCAAAATAACATCGTGGAACAAGGCAAATACCGCACCTAGGGCGAAACGCCACTCAAAACGTAAGGCAACATAGAGCAAAATACAGATCAAAGCAGTCAGCATCGCTAAGCCACCCTGCTCTTTCAAATCTTCACCGACACTGGGACCAACAAACTCAATACGGCGCATCTGCGCCTGTGCATCGGCCTGTTTTAAGGCTGCCATAACTTGGTTACCAATGACCTCAGCTTTCACTCCCTCACCTTGTGGAGGAAGACGCACAAGTACGTCTTTACTTGAGCCAAACAGTTGTACAGAGGCATCAGCGAAGCCATTCTCTGCGAGTACTTTTCGTACTTGGGAGAGCTCAGCGGGCTGTGAAAAACCCACTTCTACAGCTGTACCACCGGTAAAATCTAACCCAAAATTAAGGCCTTTAACCACGAAAGACGCCAGCGCGGCAATAATCAATAAAATTGAAAAGCCCATCGCTACTTTGCGTGCTTTCATGAATGGTAAAGTACCTTTCACTTTTAATAATTGCATGCTTCGCTCCTATATCGATAGCTTTTCAATGCGCTTACCACCAACGACTAAGTTGATAACCGCACGGGTACCAACAATGGCGGTAAACATTGAAGTTAAGATACCTATTGCCAGGGTTACCGCGAAGCCAGCTATTGGTCCGGTTCCCACTGCAAACAGAATAATCGCGGCGATTAAGGTGGTAATATTGGCATCAAAAATGGTACTGAAAGCACTGTCGTAACCGAAATGGATGGCCTGCTGTGGACTGCGTCCATCAGCCAATTCTTCGCGGATACGCTCGAAAATAAGTACGTTTGCGTCCACCGCCATACCAACCGTTAAGACGATACCAGCAATACCAGGTAAGGTCAGCGCAGCACCTGGGATCATCGACATCACTCCGACAATCATCACCAAGTTAGCACCCAAGGCTAGGTTAGCAACCAAGCCGAAACCTTTGTAATAAAGCAGCATAAAGGCTAAAACAAACGCGAAGCCAAGCACCACAGCGGTCATACCCGCTTCAATATTTTCTTGCCCTAAGCTTGGACCCACGGTGCGCTCTTCTACGATTTGGATCGGTGCAACAAGGGCACCTGCACGCAGCAGCAAGCTCAAGTTATGTGCTTCAGCTGGGTTATCTAAACCGGTAATGCGGAAACTACGCCCTAATCGTGCTTGAATCGTCGCCACGTTAATTACTTCTTCCACTTTGATAGGCGGAAGCGGCTTTCCGTTTTCGTCTACTTCGCCAGAAGGCTTGTATTCAATAAACACGGTCGCCATTGGCTTACCTATGGCGCGTTTGGTAAAGGCATCCATCTTGGCACCGCCTTTAGAATCCAGCTTAATGTTAACCTGTGGACGCTGATATTCATCCATGCCAGATTGTGCACCGGTAATATGGCTACCTTCCAGAATGACCCGCTTTTTCAGTACCACAGGACGGCCTTCGCGGCTCATGATCATTTCAGTACCAGGCGGTGTGCGCCCTTGCATCGCCAATCCTGGATCAGCATCTTGGTCAACCTCACGAAACTCTAGGGTTGCCGTAGCGCCTAAGATTTCTTTTGCACGCGCGGTGTCTTGTACACCGGGTAATTGCACAATAATGCGCTCTGCGCCTTGACGTTGAACATTAGGTTCAGCAACACCGATTTGGTTAATCCGGTTACGAATAATGGTCTCGTTTTGCTTGATCGCATAATCACGCAACTCTTTAATACGCTGCTCGCTCATTGAGGCAATAAAGCCATTGTCGTTGTTGCTGTCATCAACAAACAAGTAACCCGGGTAGCGGTCTTGCAAGAAGCGCTCAGCAGCGTCTTTGTCTTGCTCACTGCGCATCACCACTTGCACGCCATCGCTCCCCGCTACGCGGCGGATAGTGCGGTAACGCAGTTTTTCTTCGCGTAAGTCTGAGCGGAAATCCTGCTCCATCTGGTTCAGGGCATTATCCATCGCCGTCACCATGTCAACTTCCATGGTGAAATGCACACCACCACTTAAGTCAAGACCGAGCTTCATTGGGTTACCACCAATGGCTTTTAGCCATTGTGGTTGAGCTGGCGCCATGTTAATGGCAGAGATGTAATCTTCACTTAAGTTGTCGCGCAAAATGTCCTGAGCTTTAAGTTGTTGTTCGACATTTTTGAAGCGGACCAGGATCTGGCCATCGGCGAGTTTGCTCGACTTGGTTTCAATTTTATTATCAGTCAGGATTTTATTTACTGTATCTAGCGCACTGAGATCGGCGTCGGTTCCCTTTGTTCCGGTAACCTGAATGGCCGGATCGCGGCCATAGATGTTCGGGGTGGCATAAAGCACCCCGACTGCCAATACAACAAGTACGAGTAAATATTTCCATAAGGGAAACTTATTTAACACGTATCTTTCCTTTTTGGTTTATAGCGACTTCATTGTGCCTTTGGGTAGTACTGCGCTAATCGCAGACTTCTGCACTGTTACTTCGGTTTGGTCGTTCAGCGAGATAAGCACAAAGTCTTTATCTTCAGACACCTTAGTGATCTTACCAACCATGCCGCCTTGAGTAAGCACTTCATCACCTTTGGCTAAAGCGCTCATTAGGTTTTTGTGCTCTTTTACTCGCTTAGCTTGCGGGCGGTAGATAAGAAAGTAAAAAACCAAACCGAAAATGGCCAGCATAATTAGCATTTCATAGCCACCACCAGCTGGTGCGGCGCCCGCTGTGCTTGCATGTGCGTTTGCAATAAATAAACTCATCAGGTAGTCCCCTTAAGTACTTAACTATTAATTTTAGTGTTGTAAATTACAGGCAAGCCCGCACAAGGCGGGCCGCAATTATTCTGTTTCTGCGAGCTCTGGAACCGCAGTATTACGGCGAGCATAAAAGTCTGCTACAAAAGCGTCAAGCTTGCCGCTGGCAATTGCCTCACGCAACCCTTCCATTAAACGTTGGTAGTAGCGCAAGTTATGAATGGTGTTCAAACGCGCACCGAGAATCTCATTACACTTATCCAAGTGATGCAAATAAGCGCGTGAATAGTTCTTACAGGTGTGGCAATCACATTCACTGTCCAGCGGCGCGGTGTCTGTCTTGTGCACGGCGTTACGGATTTTAACCACCCCACCGGTAACAAATAAATGACCATTACGTGCGTTTCGTGTCGGCATCACGCAGTCAAACATATCAATACCACGACGTACCGCTTCAACGATATCTTCGGGCTTGCCGACGCCCATTAGATAACGCGGTTTTTGCTCTGGCATTTTGTAAGCGCAATGGTCGAGAATATTGATCATGTCTTCTTTAGGCTCGCCTACGGAGAGTCCACCGAGGGCATAGCCATCAAAATCAATTTCCTCCAGCCCTGCTTGCGATTGTGCTCGCAGCTCTGGGTACATACCACCTTGAATAATACCAAACAGCGCTGACGGGTTATCACCGTGCGCTTGTTTTGAACGTTTTGCCCAGCGCAGTGATAATTCCATAGAGTCTTTTGCTTGCTTCTCTGTTGCTGGGTAAGGCGTACATTCGTCAAAAATCATGACAATGTCAGAGCCTAGATCACACTGCACTTGCATCGCTTTTTCAGGGCTCAGCATTATTTTCTCACCGTTAACGGGAGAGCGGAACATGACGCCTTCTTCCGTTATTTTACGCATGGCGCCGAGACTGAATACCTGAAAACCACCGGAGTCTGTCAAAATCGGCTTGTCCCATGCCATGAAGTCATGGAGGTCACCGTGTTGTTTAATAATCTCGGTGCCCGGGCGTAGCATGAGGTGGAAAGTATTTCCCAAGCAAATGTGCGCCCCCGTATCCTTAAGTTCGTCTGGGGTCATCCCCTTTACTGTGCCATAGGTACCTACCGGCATAAATGCGGGGGTTTCAACGACACCGCGTTCGAAAATTAAGCGCCCACGGCGTGCTTTGCCGTCGGTTGTATCTAGTTCAAATTTCATGTGGTCCTCAATAGGTCGGAAAAACAGTCCAACTCGAGCGCAAAATGCGCAGATTAACCGCCCGATTTTACCTGTTTTGTCGCAGCAATACTATGAATTGGGGCGAATCGAAGAAATAAAAGCAACAAATAAAAAAAGCCGCTTCTTGCGGCTTTTTCTTAGTCTTTATCTTGGCGGGTTAAAAACATCGCATCGCCATAACTAAAGAAGCGATAACGCTCTTTAATAGCCTCTTGATAGGCCGACATAATATGCTCCTGCCCAGAGAATGCGCTGACCAGCATAATTAACGTGGACTCCGGTAAGTGAAAATTAGTGATCATGGCATCAACAACATTGAACTGATACCCAGGGTAGATAAAGATATCGGTATCGCCAACATAACTAATAAGCTCACCGCCACCGATTTTCGCTGCCGATTCCAAAGAGCGCACCGAGGTTGTGCCCACAGCAATAACGCGCCCACCCTGGGCTTTAGTTTTCGCAATGGCATCAACAACATCTTGTGGTACATCAATGTACTCTGAGTGCATGTGATGCTCTTGAACGCTGTCTACCCGCACCGGCTGAAACGTCCCTGCACCAACGTGTAGGGTCACAAACGCCATAGCAACGCCTTTGTCCTTTAACGCAGTCATTAACGGCTCATCAAAATGTAATCCGGCTGTTGGTGCGGCAACTGCACCGGGTTTTTCACCATACACAGTTTGATAGCGCTGCTTATCTTCATCAGTATCAGGGCGGTCGATATACGGAGGCAAAGGCATATGGCCAATCTGCTCAAGGGTGTCTAACACTGACATATCCCCTTTGAGCTCAAGCTCGAACAGCTCGCCTTGACGGCCAATCATTTCCATCTGCGCTTGCTGTTCAAGAACCATCACCGTTCCCGGTTTAGGTGACTTATTGGCTCTCACGTGAGCAAGCACACGCTTATCATCCAGCACTCTTTCTACAAGCACTTCCACCTTGCCACCAGAGCGCTTTTGTCCATGCATACGGGCAGGGATCACTTTGGTGTTATTAAACACCAACAGATCACCAGGTTCGATGAATTCAATGATGTCCTTGAAGATATGGTGGGTGGTATTACCGCTGTTACCCTCTACTTTTAACAGGCGACTTTGGCTACGTTCCTTTTGCGGAAATCGAGCGATCAATTCTTCAGGTAGCTCAAAACTAAAATCGGCCACGCGCATGGGTTTTCTCCGGGGTGCTGAAAATCGCGCCAATTCTAGTTCCCCCCTTGACTGAAATCAAGCGCATAGCGCTTGTCTCGGGTGACAATTACCTATAATCTAGCGGATTCAATTTAGGTCTTAAACAGTTGGGTTGCGATACCATGGCTACGCCGTTGAGCCTCATGATAGTCAATGCCAGTGCAGTTGAGCGCAGCATCATTAAACGTACTTTGGGGCGTCTCGATATTTTCTCTGTGCTTGAGTTCGCAGACTCTCAAGAAGCATTGCAGGTGCTGAAAGAACGCGCGGTAAGCTTAGTGATTACCGGACTGGATGTAGGCACCATCGATGGCTGGCGCTTTTCACGAATGATTCGCTCCGGATTGCTGAAAACCCCTAAACACACCCCGATTGTACTGACTCCCCCTTTTTATTGTGAACGTATCGCCGAAACCACAGCCCGCAGTTATGGTATTGATGCGGTTGTGCCCATTGAGCGCCAAGATTTACTACCGCAAACACTGGCCAATGTTCTGTCTACGCAACTCGATAAAAGCAGTCGTTTAGGCCTGTTGCTACTCGAGGCCGATAGCACAAAAGCTAAAGCGATGAGTGAGGCCTTAGCATTAAACTTTGCAGTTGAAGTATGCAACTCTGTGCGCCAAGCCTTAAGCACGTATTTGCAAGGGCGTTACGCCATCGTGTTGCTTGATGCCAGTATTGCCAATGCCGAGACTGCTAACGAATTGGTACAAAGTATTCTCACTCATAATGCCAGCCAAGCGATCGTCACTATTATAGATAGCCACGACGCTGACTATGCCGAGCGTTTATTGTTGAGCGGCGTCACCGACTTTATTCGTCGCCCTTACAATGACGCACTACTAATGAAAGTGTGTGACCACGCCGCGCGTCGTGAAGACTTTATAGCCAGCTACAGCGAGTTTGAGAAGAAAGTGGCGCAGCTAAGCCAAAGTCAATCACGCTATAAAGAGCTCTATTCAGCGCACCAACGCATTCTTATGCACCTTAATACCATCGTTATGGAGCTCGACGAGCAAGGCTGTATCCGCTTTATTAACCCAGCCTGGGAAGCAAATACCGGGTATGGTTTAAAGCAAAGTATTGGCAAGCCGCTTACCAACTACGCGTTAGCGCATGACCAAGCAAGGCTCCAGCAAGTATTGAGCGCTGTTGCTCAGGGTGAGCAAAAGCGACGCAAGATAGAAGTGCAACTGGTTACACAACAGGGCAATAGCACTTGGTTTGAATGCCGTTTCCAGCATGTAAATGAAGCCAATGCTGGCGCGGTGATCACCGCTTCCATCGACAATATTGAAGAGCGCAAGCAGGCGGAGTTACAGTTACAACACTTAGCATTACACGATACCCTTACAGGGCTTCACAACCGCTATTATTTTGACCAACAACTCTCTCAGTTGTGTCGCCAAACCCGTGCTGATGATGAGCACGCGCTGATTTATATCGACCTTGACCACTTCAAAATTATTAACGACAGCAAGGGCCACCAAGAAGGTGACGTTGTTCTTAAAGAGGTCGCCAACTTGTTCCAAGAGCATATCGGCGATAGCCATTTAGTCTTTCGCATCGGCGGCGATGAGTTCGCTATTTTACTTAAAGACACCCCATTTTTAGACGCTCATATGGTGGCTGAAGGGGTATGTATGGCCATTGATAGCTACCAGTTCCATTGCCAAGAGCAACTCTACTCTATTAGTTGCTCAATCGGCATTACACAAATATCGGCACAGAACAACGATGCGAACGAATGCCTTAAGCAGGCTGATATCGCACTGTATATTGCCAAAAGTCAGGGCCGTAATTTAGTGCATTGCTATGATGCACGTGACTCGCAAAGTAATGCGATGCAAAGCGGCTTGGAATGGGGTCACAATGTGCGCTCGGCACTGCAGCAAAACAACATCGAGTTACACTATCAGGCCGTGTGGGACATTAAGCGCTCCCGTATTGCTTATTATGAAGCCCTATTAAGGCTGGTTGTTGATGATGAGCTTATCTACCCAAACCAGTTTATCCCAGCCCTTGAAATGCTCAATGACAGCTACTTGATGGACCAATGTGTAGTTCGCCGAGCGATTAGCGATCTCAGTGAAAACCCGCAGTTGCAGCGTGTTGCCATCAACCTCTCGGCGCAATCGTTTTTAGATGAGCGTTTATTGCCGCATATTCGCGCCATGCTCAATGACTATCACGTTGATCCCAAGCGCGTTATTTTTGAAATTACCGAAAGTGCCAGCATTGATAACCTGAGTGCGACCAGAGACATGATCTGCGCCCTTAACGAGCTTGGCTGTGACTTTTCCATTGATGATTTTGGCACTGGATTTAGTACCTTTGACTATCTCAAGCGCTTGCCAGCGCAGCATGTCAAAATTGACGGCTCATTCGTGCGCGATATGCAACATGACCCCATAGACTATGCGTTAGTTAAGGCCATCAACGATATTTCACGCTCGCTGAAAAAACATTCAGTAGCGGAATACGTTGAAAATAAAGAAATTTATAACTTACTTAAAGAAATTGGTGTCGATTACGCCCAAGGCTATTTTATCGCCAAACCCGCCCCGATAGCGTCACTACAAAACAATCAAAAAATAATCTCTGCAAAAACATCTAGCTAAGTAATAACGAACGAAATTTAACAATTTAGCGCTTTTTCTGAGCGCTCGTTTAGCTATACTCAAATTATTCAGTGCGCTGTGAGAGAAGCAGGTTAAGCACCTAATGTTAATTATTAACCTGCTGAAAATACTAAATAAATCATAAAGCCCAACAATGGAATGTGGCATAGCCGGAGAGGTTATATCGGCTTAGAAGACATTGTCTATCAATGACATCAACAAGGCTCGTTAAGGAAAATCAACATGACTGCTTTAGTAACATTACTGCTGAGTATAAACATGCTCATCGCCAGCCAGTGCTACCTTCACGCCAAGCGCAAAGGGTACCCAGTGCGGCTGTTTTTAGCACTGGGTGTTATTCCGTATTTTAACCTTGTGGTTTGGGTTTATTTGCTGTTTTTACCAGCACTAGAAAAGCCCCTGTTTAAACCAAAATCAACCCCATAGCCAGCTAGGTTTATTAAGGCTCTTCGCTGCCCACGGTGCTGCAAGTACGTAGGAACTCGCCGACTTTATCGCTGAATAGCCGGAAGTCACCGATTCTTCCTGTGGTCTTGCGCCAAATTAAACCAACATCGCGATGCGCATCAGCGCCGGAGCTGGTAGCAATCAGCGGCTTGGCATCAAGTATGCCCGCATTAATCGCCATTTGTGGTAAAAATGTAACGCCCAACTTATATTCCACCATCGACAACAAGGTGTGTAAATTCGCGGCTTCGAATGGGTTGATGCAACTCGCTCGCTCCAAATTACACGCGCTGAGCGCATGCCCAGTCATACAATGCTCACGTTCAAGGAGGAATACGCTGTGCTCTGGAAGCGCGTTGTAATCCACCGACTCATCAATGGGATAGTCTTTGTGTTTCACGAGGTAGAACTTGTCTTTTGCCAATATCTGCGTGTGAAAGCGTCCAGTTTCATAAGGCAGTGCTAGCAGCGCGATATCAATATGGCCATGCTCTAACTTATCGAGTAGGTTATCACTGGTGTCTTCTACCAGCACTAAATCCAAGTCTTTAAACGTTTCTTTGCAGTAGCAATAAAGTGGCGCAGCGACAAAGCTAGCAATAGTCGGAATAACGCCAAGCGTTAGCGTACCGCTAAGCGGGTGCAGATGGCTGCGGGTCAGCTCTTTCACACTCATGGTGTCGTTAATAATTTGCTTGGCCTTCGCTACCACTTCTTCGCCAATGCTGGTGAACATTAAACTGCGGTTTTCACGCTCAATAAGTTGCACGCCGAGATTTTCTTCAAGGTTTTGAATCGCGCTACTCAAAGTCGACTGGCCGATATAACAGGCGCTAGCAGCGCGACCAAAGTGTTGATGCTGATGCACTGCGATTAAATATTGTAGTTGCTTGATACTAGGCAGGTTGGTCATGTTTATTGCTCACAAATAAAAAGACCCCAACACCTGGGGCGCTGAGATCTTTTCAAGCTAAAAGACGGTTCTGTCATGTGTTGCGGGAGGTCACTCCCACAACGACGTTATACGCCGAATACTGTTCTTAATATGTAGAAGATTACAATAGCAAGAGCAGCACCAACAGGCAATGTTATTACCCAAGAAACCACAATGTTTCTAATCACACTCATATTCAGTGCGGCAATACCCCGTGCCATACCCACACCCAAAACGGCACCGACTAGCGTTTGCGTGGTCGAAATTGGCAAGCCAGTACCAGAGGCAATAACTACTGTTGATGCGGCTGCAAGCTCGGCTGCAAAGCCTCGGCTTGGCGTTAAGTGCGTAATTCCTTCACCAATGGTTTTAATCACTTTCTTACCTAAGATAGCAAGACCCATGACGATACCTAGGCCACCTAAAGGAAGAATCCACCATGCAAGTGCTGCTTTTTTCGCAAGCTCACCGTTATTTTCAACGATATTTACAACGGCAGCAAGTGGGCCTATGGCGTTGGCGACATCGTTCGAACCGTGTGCAAAAGCCATACAACAAGCGGTCAGTACCATCAGTACGGCAAACACTTTCTCAACGTTGTTAAACTGCATCGCCTTATCAGCTTTAGGGTCCATTTTTAAGCGTTTAATGGCAAGCATACCAATAATGCCGATAAGCACAGCAATAGCTACCGACAAGGCATAACCTTCAACCGTTCCTAGGTTGATACCAATGTGCTTTAGGCCTTTTTTGATAGTCACCAAGGACATGACAAAACCAGCCAAACCCATATAGATAGGTACGTAGCGCTTAGCATTATCCAGTGGGTTATTGGTATCGAAAATAAGCTTTTGCGCGCTCATAAAGATAAGGTAAGCAATGAAGCCTGATAGCGCAGGCGTCACCACCCAGCTACCCACAATCCCCGCAACCTTGGTCCATTGAATCGCTTCGCTACCTACAGCAACGAGAGCAAAACCAATAATAGCGCCGATAATAGAGTGTGTTGTGGAAACAGGCCAGCCTAAAAAGGACGCAATTAATAACCAGCTACCGGCCGCGAATAATGCTGAAATCATGCCCAACACCATCAGTTCGGGGATATCAGCAAACGGAGCGGCGTCAATAATGCCTTTACGTATGGTCGATGTAACCTCACCACCGGCTAAATATGCGCCAGCGAATTCGAAGATCATCGCAATGATAATCGCTTGTTTAATGGTCAGTGCTTTAGAGCCCACTGACGTACCCATCGCATTGGCGACGTCATTGGCACCGATGCCATAAGCCATGAAGAAACCTACCGCAGCGGCAACCAACACCAGCACGGTACCGTAGGACGAAATAATATCCATCAGAATAACCTTATTGTCTTAACTTTGTTTGAGCCAGCAGTGTGTTCATATTGTCTTTGCTGGATCTTGGCAATGTTAACGAGCTAGCAATACTTCTAAACGCGAACCAACGCGCTCAGCAATATCGGCTAAATCGCCCACCCACTCGATGATCTTGTACAAGAACATGACATCAACAGGGTTTAGTGTATCTTCAATGCGACGCAATTCTTGACGTAGCTTAATTTGCATATCGTCTGTGTCTTGCTCAATCGCATCAAGTTCGGCGAGCATTTTCTCAACCAGGGTTACTTCACGACCACGGAAGCCTGTTTCAAGTAATTCATCTAGCTCATTAATAGCTTTTGATGCTTGCTTGGTGGCGTCCACACAGCGTGATAGATACTGTAAGAAGTCGCTTTGGATGGTTTTTGGGATTGCCATCTCACGGCCAATAACGCGTCCAGCGATGTCTTTAGCTTTATTGGCTATCTTGTCTTGGTGGGTGATCAGTTCAAGCAAATCGGTGCGCTCAACTGGAAGGAACAGTCCACGTGGAAGATTAAGTCTAATCTCACGTTTAAGATCATCGGCCTCACGCTCTATTGAGCGTATTTTAAGACGTAACTCTTCCGCTTCTTGCCATTGAGACTCAAATACATGCTCAAAAAAGGGAATGAGTAGCGCACTTGCTTTGTGCACTTTTTTAATATGATCTTCAATTGGTTTAATAGGTGATTTTGCAAAAACCCCTAAAAACGCATTACTAGGCATAACTGACCCTTTGAATCTAAGTTTGCAATAAAACCGTCATAAATAGGTCATAAACATAGACTACATTGGTTTTGTAGGCTTGTTTCTTTTCTATTTTCCACGACTTAGTTTAACTATGCTTTCGAGCGCAATTTTACCCTATGTGCAGCTCAAACGCATCGAATTTCATGCCTTATTCAGTAAGCTTTTACACTCAACTGGCAATGATTATTTAACATCATAAAAAAAGGGCAAATGTCCGTATTTGCCCATCTTTATTTTCTAAAATAATTACAGTGTCTTAGCGATATCTTCTTGGGAGATATGGCGAATATCCTTGCCGTTGACGAAATAAATCACATATTCGGAAATATTCTGACAACGGTCGCCAATGCGCTCCAAAGAACGTACCGACCAAATTAAGTCCATTACTTTGGGAATTGAACGCGGATCCTCCATCATGTAAGTCATAATTTGGCGGGTGAGAGCTTCATACTCACGATCCACTTTTTCATCCGCTTTGTGCACTTCAAAGGCCTTCTGCGCGTCCATACGGGCAAACGCATCCAATACGTCATGTAACATGATTGACACTAAGCGACCCATATTTTCAATGTTATTGAGCAACCCTTGCTGATCTTTAGTGAAAGAGTCTAATGCAACTTTGGCAATGCGCTCAGCCTCATCACCAATACGCTCTAAATCAGCAATAGTTTTGGCAATGGCAACAACTAACCGTAAATCACTAGCCGCTGGTTGGCGTTTAGCGATGATGCGCGTGCACTCCTCGTCAATGTTCACTTCCATGGCATTGACGCGATAGTCATTAGCTTTAACCTTTTTTGCCAACTCAGCATCGTTTTTACTGACTGCATCAAGGGCACTGTTTAGTTGCTGCTCAACTAACCCACCCATGCTCAGTACATGGTTACGCACACTCTCTAGCTCTTCATTAAACTTGCCGGAAATGTGTTTGTTTATATTGTGTTCCATAATCGCCTTCTCAAAATTCTACTCTAGTAATCATAGCAACAAGCGTTGCAACATGCCGCGAGATTAACCGTAACGACCGGTAATGTAGTCTTCGGTTTTCTTCTTACTAGGGGTGGTGAACAGAGTATTAGTATCGGCATACTCAATAAGCTCACCCATATACATAAATGCCGTTTGATCAGATACCCGCGCCGCCTGTTGCATGTTGTGCGTTACAATTACCACGGTGAACTTGTTTTTGAGCTCACTGATCAACTCTTCAATAACCAGCGTTGAAATGGGATCCAGCGCCGAAGTTGGTTCATCCAGCAATAACACTTCGGGTTCGATGGCGATAGAGCGAGCAATCACTAAACGCTGCTGCTGACCTCCAGAGAGACCAAATGCACTGTCGTGTAGACGGTCTTTTACTTCGTCCCACAATGCCGCGCCACGTAATGACTTTTCCACCACTTCATCGAGTTTACGCTTGTCTTTAATGCCTTGTAGGCGCAAGCCATAAACCACATTCTCATAAATAGACTTAGGGAATGGATTCGGGCTTTGAAACACCATGCCAACGTTACGGCGCAACGCTGCCACATCCACACGCTTGTTGTAGATATTCTCGCCGTGAAGCAGAATCTCGCCGTCGATACGGCAGCTATCTACCAGGTCGTTCATGCGATTGATACAACGTAGTAATGTTGACTTACCACAACCCGATGGGCCGATAAACGCGGTTACCTGACCTTTAGGAATATCCATACTGACATCACTCAGCGCTTGCTTCTCGCCATAGTACAGGTCGAGGTTTTTAATCTGCAATGCTGTTTGCTCTGGCGTTAGGTTATTCAAATCTAGCTTATCGCTGCTTGATGCATTTACCTGGGGTGCAACTGTAATCATAACTTTGTTACCTATCTCAATTCTTTACATTACTTATCTAGGGCGCGGAACTTTTCACGCAAGTGGTTACGAATACCAATTGCGGTGATGTTCAAGGTGATGATCACCGTCACCAGTAAAAACGCGGTTGCATAAACCAAGGGTCGCGCAGCCTCTACGTTCGGGCTTTGGAAGCCAACGTCATAAATGTGGAAGCCTAAGTGCATAAATTTACGGTCTAAGTGCACATAAGGGAAGTTACCATCTAACGGTAGGGTCGGAGCCATTTTCACCACCCCAACCAACATCAACGGCGCCACTTCGCCCGCCGCGCGCGCTACCGCCAGAATAAGGCCAGTCATAATCGCTGGGCTCGCCATTGGCACCACGATACGCCACAGTGTTTCCGCTTTGGTCGCCCCGAGGGCGAGTGAGCCTTGACGCACCGAGCCCGGGATTCGAGAAAGTCCTTCTTCGGTGGACACAATCACTACCGGCAGGGTCAAAATCGCCAAGGTCAACGCCGACCACATCACCCCTGGCGTACCAAACACTGGGCTAGGCGCCGCTTCAGGATAAAATAGCTGGTCTAAACTGCCACCTAACATGTAGACGAAGAAGCCAAGGCCGAATACCCCGTATACAATCGATGGTACACCTGCAAGGTTTATCACCGCGATACGGATCATCTTCGTCACCGCATTTTTCGCTGCGTATTCGTGTAAGTAGATAGCGGCCACAACCCCAAACGGTGTCACGATCACGGCCATTAGCATCACCATAAATACGGTGCCGAATATTGCTGGGAAAACGCCACCTTCGGTGTTTGCTTCACGCGGGTCATCGGCGATGAACTTGCCCAACTGACCAAAGTAATGACCGAGCTTGGCAAAGAAGCCCATGTCATTTGGCTGCCAAAAATCAAGCACTTGATAAAGCGGTAAGGTCACCATTTCACCACGCATGTCTCGCACGATCACTTTGTCTCGCTTGGCGGCGTCACGCAACGCGAAGAGCTCTTTCTCATAGCCTTTATAAGCTTCACGCAAACGTTTACGCTCGGCTTCAAGCTCAGCCATATGCTCGGGTGTTAGGTCATTATCAAGCTCATACGCACGCTCTTGTAGACGTAATTGCTCAAGTTCATAGTTAATGTGACCAATTTCACCGTTTTGTAAATCAAGCGCCTGCTCATTAAGCTCAACCGCGCGCTCGACCAGCTTTTCTAATTTGGCGACCTTGTCGCCTTGTACCAGCTCACCTTGCTCATAGACCTGCTCAATATAACCATAAAAGTTACCGTTTTTTGAGCGTTCAAACACTGCTAGCTCTTTCGGCGTCGACTGTTTTTGGATGTCGGTTTCTAATAACCAACGGAAATCCAAATCAACATACTCACGGTTACCGGTTTTAATGAGGTAACGGGTAATCTCTTCGGCGCCATAGTTTTTTAACTCAACCCCGGAGGCTCGTACTCGACTCGCGGGCACCGCCTCGCGATCATAGATTTCGCCAATGACCGTTTGCTGAGGTACAGAGCCTTGCACTTCAAACTGGTGTACTTCTGATGGCCAGAAAAAGCTCAGGCCACGCCATGCAATTAGCGCTAATAAGCCAATTACAGAAATCAAACTGATGCTTACAGCACCACCGGTCATCCAAATCCAAGGAGAACCAGACTTAAACCACTGTCTTACCATGTCGTGTCTCCTCTAATTACAGTGAGCTGTATTTTTCACGCAGACGCTGACGAACAAACTCAGCAAGCGTGTTAAACACGAAGGTGAAAATAAAGAGTACAAAGGCTGCCAAGAATAGAATGCGATAGTGTGAACTACCCACTTCAGATTCTGGCATCTCTACGGCAATGTTTGCTGCTAACGTACGCATACCTTGGAAGATACTCCAATCCATAATCGGGGTATTACCGGTGGCCATGAGTACGATCATGGTTTCACCCACGGCGCGGCCTAAACCCATCATAACCGCCGAGAAAATGCCCGGACTCGCTGTCAGCAAGACCACCCGCACTAAGGTTTGCCACTGGGTAGCACCTAGAGCTAGAGAGCCTTGCGTAAGGTGGCGAGGAACACTGAATACTGCGTCTTCGGCAATCGAAAATATGGTCGGAATAACGGCAAAGCCCATGGCAATTCCTACCACCAACGAGTTGCGCTGATCGAAAGTCATACCCAGTTCATTAGTAATAAACTGACGTGCATTACCATCAAATAACCAGTTCTCGACGCTGCCGCTCATAGCAAAGGAAACCCAGCCAACAAGTAGCACAACCGGCACCAAAATAATTGAGTGCGCTCCATCAGGAATACGATGACGGATCTGCTCAGGCAGTTTTGTCCAAGCAAAGGCGGTGCTAATAATGGCAACGGGCAGCAATATCAGCAACGCGACTATGGCGGGCAGGTTTTCCTCAATCAAAGGCGCTAACCAAAGACCTGCAAGGAAGCCGAGAATAACGGTTGGTAAGGCTTCCATAATTTCAACTGTGGGCTTCACTACTTTGCGTAGTTCGCTAGACATAAAGTAAGCGGTATACACAGCAGCAGAAAGAGCAATGGGCACAGCAAATAGCATGGCGTACATCGCCGCTTTAAGGGTACCGAAAGAAATTGGGATCAGCGAAAACTTAGATTCAAAGTCATCACTGGCCGACGTGGATTGCCAAATATAATCAGGCTCAGGGTAGCCTTCATACCAGACTTCCTGCCACAACCCAGACCAAGTTACCTCTGGGTGCTCATTCTCAATTTCTATCACCTTCACTTGGTTATCAGCCAAGATCAGCGCTGCATTTGAACGCGGAGCAATGGCAAAATTTTTGATCATGCCATCGGCCACTTTGCCCTGCCATAGTTTCGCTTCACTGGTGGTGTAATACACCCCAAGCTCACCATTGTCACCGGCAGTAAAGAAAGTGCGGCGATAAAATTCGGTGTATATATCAATGGCTTTTTGCTTTGAGGTTTCAAAGGCGCGGATTTTCTTAAAGGCTTTGCCGTCATCGGTGTTCACCTCAAACCACTGCGATACCTCGCCATTGTCGTTTGCCAGCATCAGTGAATTGGCGCCAGCAAGCAGCTGCGCGGAAATAATGTTGGCATTTTCTTCGTTAGCAGCAAGTACTTGCGTCAGCTCAACGTCGCTGGCATAACGGCTGTTATAGATATAAATTTGGTTGGCTGAACGCACGAAAACGCGACTGCCGTCGGGCGAGATCAACAGCTCATCAATGCGGCCATCGATGTTGAGCTCGGTTTGTTCAGCAACCCACTCAACCTCGCCGGTCATGAAGTTTTCTTCACCGACATAGGCGCTAAATACCACTCGCTTGTCTGCGGTTAGGGCCACCATCACCACTTTTTCTTCGCTTTGCGAGAACGCAAAACGTTTAATGGCCTGACCTTGTGGGTCAACCTCTAGCGGCTTCTCGCCTAAAGGGTAAGTCAAACGTGGAGTCAACTTGCGCTGATTATTGGGGAAGCTCACCATAAAGCTTGGCTTAACGATAACCGCCTCACCATTGCTTAAACCATAGGCATATAAACCTTGGTGCGGTGCGCTAGACGCAAAGCTGGTCACGTCTGCAGGAAGAGCCGTTTTCAGCTCGGTCATTTGTTGACCAAAGCCTTGCTCTTGAATGTTGTAAAAGTCCACCACCCCATCACGCTTAAGCAGATAGGCAATTTCGGTTTGTTCTTCAAGCCCTAAGCCGACAACATCCTGTTGTGCAACATCAAAGCTTGCACGCTCTTCGATGTGCGCAGACTCAAAAATAGGTTGCACCACATAGAGGAGATAGAAAAATATCAGCAACAGCGCCACGAGCACCATTACCCCGCCAGAGGTAATGCCAAACTGGGCTATCTTGTCTTTAAATAGACGGCTTCTATCCGTGCTAAATGTTAAGTTTTGCGGATTGGAAGTCATCAATACACCCTTATATCTTTACGATGCGCGGATTATATTTCATCAAAATGACAGTTTTGTTACATAACGGAAAAACTAGTACGAAATGAGTAAAAAACAACCAATACTGCCAGGGCTGTTTTTACATCTGGTTATGACCTATAGCAAATTGCCATTGCGAAGAATTGGACAAACCCCGAAAAGGGGTCAATACTTGCTCATAGCGAGCACGTGAAGACCACCTTAACTTTTTAATAATTATACGTTTATCTATCTTATTTTAAGGCTGTGCTCGAAAAAGGCAGCCGCATGAGCTGACTAAATTTCCACAATAATAAAGAGACCGTTATTTATGCAGCAGTTAGTACTGACCGTATTAGGCCAAGATCGTCCCGGCCTCGTTGAAGAACTTTCCTCCGTCATCTTAGATCATCACGGCAATTGGCTAGCCAGCAACCTCTCACATCTCGCTGGTAAGTTTGCTGGTATTGTTCAGGTCGAGGTCGCTGAAGAGCACCTGAAAGAGCTTCAAGACGCACTACAACAATCCCCTCACTTAGAGATCCGTATTGAATCGGGAGATAAACTTGCCAATGACACACCTGAGTGTTTAAACCTTGCGATCACAGGAAATGATAGACCTGGTATAGTGCAAGAATTAGCCGCTGTGATCCGTCACAAAGGCGCCAACATCACGCACCTAACGTCGAAGCAACAAAGTGCTCCCAACTGGGGTTCACCTTTATTCAGTGCTGTTGCTACGGTTACCCTGCCGGCGGGGATGCAGCGCGATGTCGTGATTGACGCTCTGGAATCAATCACTCCAGATGTCATCGTTGATATAGAAAGCTAAAAACAACGTGTATCTACTAAGAAGATGACAGCGCTGTTATGTCATCTTCTGGTCATACAGCGGTAATAAATTAATACACTCACGCAGACTCTCTTCTACACTGAGTGTATTATGAAACCGGAACATATTGTTATGCAGGCGAGCTACTACCCCAAAGAGCTCAGTTGGCTTTCTTTTAACGAGCGCGTACTGCAAGAGGCAAAAGACAAAAACAACCCCATCATTGAACGCATTCGCTTTCTGGGCATATTTTCCAACAATCTTGATGAATTTTTTCAAGTGCGCGTTGCTGACGTAAAACGCCGTATCCTGCTGAACAAACTTCCTGATGCAAACTTCGATGAAGATGAAGCTCTGATGCAACAAATTCAGGACAAAGTACTTAAGCTAGGACAAGACTTTAACGTTATCTATGATGATATCTTAGTGGCCCTCAACGAGCACAATATTCATGTTGATCGGCCCGAACAGCTCAGTGAGTTTCACCAGCAATGGCTGTTAGCGTATTTTAAATCTGAGGTATTAGAGCACCTCTCACCCATTCTGCTTGATCAAAACAAAAACTATTCCGAGCATATCAACGACACCATGACCTATTTATTTGTCGAAATGCGTCATGAGAAAAGCCATTATGCATTGTTGGAAGTGCCGACCAACCGGCTACCACGTTTTGTGCAATTACCTGCGGAAAAAACCCGCCGCCACAAAACCATCGTCCTGCTCGATGACATCATTCTCTATTACCTTGAACAGGTATTTGCCAGCTTTTTTAGCTTTGACGCCATTCGTGGTTTCGCCATTAAGCTCACCCGTGATGCTGAATATAACCTCGACGATGAAATCGAAGAAGGCCTGTTGGATAAAATGTCAAAAGGTCTAAAACAGCGGCTGCGCTCAGAGCCTGTGCGTTTAGTGTACGACAGTGCCTTGCCCGGGGATATGCTCAAAGCACTGAGGCGACGCTTGGGGATCACTCGCTATGATGCCCTGATCCCAGGCGGCCGCTATCGCAACTTTCGCGACTTTTTAGCCTTCCCCAATGTCGGTCGGCGCTACCTTGAGAACCGCCCGCTGGCAACCATTCGCTCACACACTTTTGATCATTTCACAAGCGTATTTGATGCCATTAGCCATCAAGACATTCTGCTGTATTACCCCTACCATACCTTCAATCACTTTTTGAACTATGTGCGCCAAGCATCTTTCGACCCCGATGTATTACATATAAAGGTCAATATTTATCGCGTTGCCAGTCAGTCGCGGTTAATTGGTGCGCTGGTGAATGCGGCAAAAAATGGCAAGAAAGTAACCGTTATGGTGGAATTAAAAGCGCGCTTCGATGAACAAAATAATATCCAATGGGCAAAGAACTTGGACGAAGCTGGGATCAAGGTGATCTTTGGCATCCCTTCTCTCAAAGTGCACTCCAAACTGTGCGTGATTCATCGCAAAGAACACGGGCAGATTGTGCAATATGCACATATTGGCACTGGCAACTTCCATGAAAAGACAGCAAAAATATACACTGACTTTAGCTTATTCACTCGCGATCCTGAGATATGTGAAGAGTGCGATAACGTGTTTAAGTTTATCGAGCACAGCTACAAACACTTTAAGTTCCAGCACCTGATGGTCTCACCTGTGAATGCGCGTGAGCGTATCGAGGAGTTGATTGATGAGCAAGTAGCGCTAGCAAAGAAAGGTCACATTTTTATCAAGGTCAATAACTTAGTTGATAAAGAGTTAATTGATAAGCTGTATATCGCGGCCCAGGCAGGGGTTAAAATAAGGCTGATCATTCGTGGCATGTGCTCTTTGGTACCCGGCATCAAGGGGTTCAGTGACAATATAAAAGTCATTAGTATCGTAGACCGTTTCCTAGAGCATCCTCGGGTGATGGTCTTTGGCAGTGCTGAGCATACTCAGGTATTTATTTCATCCGCTGACTTGATGACACGTAACCTTGATCACCGGGTAGAAGTGGGCGTCCCTGTTTATAATCGCAGTTTACAGCAAGTAATCATCGATATACTCGAGCTACAGTGGCGCGACCGCAGTAAAGCCCGTGTGATTGACGCCGAGCAAAGAAATCATTACGTTCGTCGAGGGAACAAGAAAAAAATCCGCTCGCAAATTGCCATTCATGATTACTTAAAGAAATGGGAAAGCAATCGTGCACACCAATGATGTCACTACTTTCGCTGCTGTCGATTTAGGCTCCAACAGCTTTCACTTGTTGCTAGCAAGAGAGGTTGATGGTCGTTTAGAGGTGTTACACAAAGAAAAGCAGCGCGTATATCTTGCCGCAGGCCTTGATAACAACGACTGCCTGAGTGATGAGGCCATAGCAAGAGCGGTCAGCGTTTTACGGCAATTTGCTCGCACTCTCATCGATTTTCCTGCCGCCAACGTTAAGGTGGTTGCGACCTATACCTTACGCCGGGCGCGCAATATCAAAAGCTTCATGCGCCGTGCTCGTTCGGTGTTTCCATTTCATATCGATGTTATTTCTGGTCAAGAAGAAGCGCGCCTCATTTATCAAGGCGTTGCCCAACACGTACACCATGAGGGGCTGCGTTTGGTGATTGATATCGGTGGTGGTAGTACCGAGCTGGCCACCGGAGAGCATCACCAACACCTGCGTTTGAGCAGCAGAAACATGGGTTGCGTGAGCTATTCGCAACAATTCTTTGCTGACGGGCGCATCTCAAAAAAGCGCTTTAAACGCGCAATTGTTAAAGCCGAGCAAGAGTTAGAGTCTATCGCGAATAGCTTCACCCAATTAGGTTGGCAACATGTACTGGCCACCTCAGGCACAGCGAAAATGCTCAGCGCCCTGTGCCATCAAGGTGACTTAACCCAGCCACTCACCCAATCAGCATTGGCAACCTTGATTGAAGCGAGCTGCGACTCAGGCCATATAGAGCGATTGGAATTTGCCGAGCTCAGTGAAGAGCGGCGACCCACTTTTTGTGGTGGCCTAGCGATTCTTTACGCCGTGATGACGTTTTTTGATATTGATGCACTCACCTACTGTGACTTTTCACTGCGCGAGGGCATTCTTTACGAGCTCACAGAGCTGCACGCGCACAAAGATATACGTGTTGCCACGATAGCCAATATCTCCACTCGATATGTGGTTGACAGTGAACATGCGGCCAATGTCAGTGCCACCTTGCAATGGCTCTTTCCTCATATTGAGCAGCCTTGGCAGTTAACCCATGAGGATGATCTCCCCGTGCTTTTATGGGCAGCTCAGCTGCATGAAGTCGGCTTAAGCATAAACTCATCTGGATTACATAAACACAGTGCCTACATTATTGCTAATAGCCAACTTCCGGGGTTTACCCAAGAGCAACAACAGTTACTTGCATGTCTTATTCGCTTTTACAGAAAAAAAATTAAGCTCAAAGCGTTGCCTGAGTTTATTGCGCTTCCTTCACTAACGTTGAAGCGCATGATTGCCCTATTTCGTCTTGCTGTATTAATGAATCAAAAGCGCCAAGCCAAGCAAAAGCCTGACTATAAAATCAGCGCAGAGAGTAATGCACTCACGTTGCAATTTGGCAAGCAGTGGCTGTCTGATAACACCTTGCTCGCTGCCGACCTTGAGGCCGAGCAGCAACAATGGAAAAAACTGGGGCTAGATTTACACGTCTTTTAGGCGATTAGCGCTTTGCATCATTTGTTGTAACGCATTTTGTTCAGTGAGCAGTATTTGCGAAAGCACGTCTTTACAATCTTCAATCTCTGCGCGCTCGGTCAGGTACTGATAAAGATCGATAACCTGTTGATGTTTTTTGGCTAGGTAGTTTTGTACTTGCTGCTCATCATGGGCCATATCGGCACTTAATGATTCGAAGTCAATCAGCTCTGGATTTTCGGCAAAGTACTCATAGCACCATGTATTTAACGCATTAGAGCTGGTTAATATCTTAAAGCTGGCAACATCGGCAGCAAGCTTCCCCTCATACCCACTTAGATAATCTAACAGCATGGCACAGCGCTTATCGCTGCTTAAACCGAGCTGTTCAAAATTGGCAGCAAGTCGGTTGTGAAATTCCACTGTCCAATCCAGTACATGATTAATCTTTTTAACTTGCATATAGCCTCCTTTAGATAGTGTTTTATACACAGCAAGTTTCATGCACAAAAAAAGCCCGCTGTCACACGGGCTTCTTAATACAATGGGCATGCACTGTTAGGTAATTATTTCACCCTAGGGTGTAAAAGATCCAAAGACCCATTACCAACATGATGGCATTCTCAGAAAAGCTGACGGCCCCTAGAGGGACTGATTGATTACCACCAACACACGCACAGTTGAGGTCACGCTTATCGATATATACGGCTTTAAATACAGATATCCCGCCAATGAGGCCGGCAAAAGTCGCGATCACAGCCGTCGCCCATGGCCATAAGCCGCTGAGCATCCCCAGTCCGGCGGCAAGCTCTAAAAACGGATAAATGTACCCATAAGCAGGGAGCTTCATGGTCAGTAGATCATACTCTTTAAAACCATTAACAAAACTGCCTATATCCATCAATTTTAACAGCGCCAATAAACACAGTGATGCGCCCATAAAGCTCATCACTAAGGTGGTTAATTGCCATCCCATATGCCCAGCGCTTAGCGCAAGGGCGATAGCAAAAGCGGTGCTAAATACTGCTATAACGGGCGTATAGCTTTGCTCATCGTCTTGCTCATCGCTCTGTACACCAAAGTGCTGCTGTAAATCATCAAAACCGCCGATACGCTCACCATCCAAGATGATTTGCGGTGTAGTGCCAACATCGAAGCGAGATTTAAGTGCTTGCTCCTCTTCCTTATCGGCAAAAACGTGATCTTCATAGTCAACATTCTGGCTATCAAGGAGCGCAATGGCCTTTTCACCAAATGGACAACTCGGTTTGCGATAAATATGATTATTACTCATGTCGACTCCTTGTTTGTGTGTTTTACCCGCCATAAGAAATACACAGCCGGGATAACGATCAGTGTCAGCAATAATGCACTTGCCATGCCACCGACCATAGGCGCGGCAATGCGGCTCATTACCTCACTGCCGGTACCGCTGCCATAGAGTACGGGTAACAGCCCGATAATAATGGTCGCAACCGTCATCATTACAGGGCGCACTCGCAATCCAGCACCGGTTTTAATCGCTTGGCGTAACTGAGCCGGTGTTAATGGCCCATGCTGGAGCTTGGCCTCATCATAAGCTTGATTTAAGTACACCAGCATAATCACGCCAATTTCTACGGCGACACCGGCAAGAGCGATAAAGCCCACACCCACAGCCACCGACAGGTTGAATTGCATCAGGTAAAGCAACCACACCCCGCCGATGAGCGCCAATGGCACCGTGCCCATGATAATGGCGACCTCAGCAAAACGGCGAAAGTTTAAAAACAACAAAATAGCGATAATAGCGAGGGTCAAGGGCACCACATAACTGAGCTTGGCTTTCGCCCGCTCCATATATTCATACTGACCCGCAAAGCGCAGTGAGTAGCCAGGAGGTAACTCCAAAGACTGCTGCAGATAGGCTTTAGCTTCACTGACATAGCTGCCCATATCGACGTTATTGATATCGACAAACGTCCAGCCATTAATGCGCGAGTTTTCGCTCTTGATCCCCGCTGGCCCAGAAGTGACGCGAATGTCGGCAACATCATCGAGCTGTAATTGCACCCCAGTAGGAGTAATAATGGGCAGCCTCCCTAAACTTTGCGGCGAATCACGATAGCTTTGCGGAAAACGCAGGTTAATGGGGTAACGCTGTTGCCCTTCGATGGTTTGCGTTAGGGTTTGACCCCCTACCGCAGTGGCAATCATGCTTTGCACTTGCGCCATAGACAGCCCATAGCGGCCAAGCAGCGCGCGGTCAAAACGAATATCTAAATAGCGTCCTCCTGCCACCCGCTCAGAGTACACCGAGGCAGTGCCGGGAAAGTCTTTCAATAAACGCTCAATATCCTGACCAATTTCTTGAATTTTATTTAAATCTGGCCCCGCCACTTTGATCCCCACCGGGGTTTTAATACCGGTGGCGAGCATATCGATCCGGGTTTTTATCGGCATCACCCAGGCATTGGTTAACCCAGGAAACTTAACGAGAGCGTCTAACTCGTCCTTAAGCTTATCGATGGTCATGCCCTCACGCCACTGACTCTTTGGCTTAAACTGAATAAAGGTTTCAATCATGGTCAGTGGCGCAGGATCTGTGGCGGTATCGGCGCGGCCTATTTTGCCGAATACCGACGCCACCTCGGGCACGGTGCTGATCAATTTATCGGTTTGCTGCAGCAGTTCACGCGCTTTACCGATTGATAACCCTGGATAAGTGGTGGGCATGTACATTAAGTCGCCTTCATCCAAAGGCGGCATAAATTCGCTCCCCAGCTTATTCAGTGGGTAGTAGGTTGCCCCACCCACTGCCAGCACTAATAACAAAGCAATCTTAGGGAAGCGCAATACGCCACCGAGCAGCGGCCGATAAAGCGCAACCAATAGCCGATTTAGTGGATTTTTATTCTCACTGACTACTTTGCCACGAATAAAGTAACCCATAAGCACAGGGACCACGGTAATAGCAAGGCCCGCAGCGGCAGCCATCGCATAGGTTTTGGTGAACGCCAGCGGCGCAAACAAGCGCCCCTCTTGGGCTTCTAAAATAAACACCGGCAAAAAACTCACCGTGATAATTAGCAAGCTAAAAAATAGTGCCGGCCCCACTTCGGCCGCCGACTGCGCAACAATACGCCAGCGGTTATCGTTATTCAGCGGCTCTCGCTCCATGTGTTTATGCATGTTTTCTATCATCACAATGGCTCCATCGGTCATTGCCCCAATAGCGATAGCAATTCCGCCCAACGACATGATATTGGCGTTAATCCCCTGCATATACATGACGATGAATGCCACTAAGATACCCAGAGGTAAGGTGATCACCGCCACCAGCGAAGAGCGCAGGTGAAAAAGAAAGGCCGCGCACACTAACGCGACAATGAGAAGCTCTTCCAGCAATTTATCAGCTAAGTTATCAATAGCGTTGCCGATGAGGTTTGAGCGGTCGTACACCGGGACGATTTCCACGCCTTCAGGAAGGCTGCCACGCAGTTCATCTAGGCGCGCCTTAACACCATCAATCGTACGCTGAGCATTCTCACCAAAGCGCATCACCACAATACCGCCAACAACCTCGCCTTGACCGTTAAGTTCAGCTATACCTCGGCGCATTTGCGGCCCCAGGGTTACTCGCGCCACATCGCGCAGCAGCAAAGGCACACCATTGTTTTGAATCCCCAGCGGCGTTTGCGCTAGTGCGTCAGTAGATTGAATATAACCGGTGGCAGTGACCATATACTCGGCTTCGGCTTGTTCTATAACAGAGGCGCCAATCGCTTGGTTGTTATCTTTTACCGCCCGTGCCACCATCGCCACTGGAATGTCGTAGGCGCGCAATTTTTGCGGGTCGAGCTCAATTTGATACTGCTTAACCATGCCTCCGACCGTGGCCACTTCGGACACCCCGTGCACCGCTTGCAGTTCGTACTTTAGCAACCAATCCTGAATACTTCGCAGCTCACTTAAATCATGGCTACCTGTGGTGTCAGTGAGGGCATAAATGTACACCCACCCGACCCCGGTGGCATCGGGACCCAGGCGCGGCTGCGCGCTACTCGGTAAGTCTCCCTCTACTTGTGACAAATACTCTTGTACGCGTGAGCGGGCCCAGTACATATCGGTGTCATCATCAAAAATGATGTACACGTAAGAGTCGCCAAAGAACGAAAAACCGCGCACGGTTTTTGCCCCTGGCACTGACATCATGGCGCTGGTGAGTGGAAAGGTGACTTGATCCTGTACCACCTGAGGGGCTTGGCCAGGGTAGCTGGTTTTGACAATCACCTGCACATCAGACAAATCTGGAATTGCATCAACCGGGGTGTTCTTTAAGGTATATAAACCAGCTCCTGTGAGCATCAAGGTCATTAAAACCACTAGGGCACGGTTTTTTATCGACCAGTGAATAATTGCCGCGATCATGATGCACCTTCCTGCTCGCTTAGGATCTCAATATCGGTGACCACAAATTGCCCCGCGCGTATCTCAAAACGAAAGCGGATTTGCATACCTTCACTGAGAAAATCAGTGGCCAGTCCTGCATCTAATTTGAAATCCATGGTCGTCGCTTCGCGATTCCACTTTTCAATCGGACCGCGCGCGATACGTACAGTACGCTCAGCGTGATTAATAGCTTTTACTTCACCGTTCACCCTGGCATGGGCATAATCGCGTTTATCTAAGCGGGCCAGCTCAGCTTGTTTATTCGACTCGGAATCCAGTAAGAATTGGCCGGAGGTCACTATTTTTTGGCCTGGCTCTAAGCCGGCGAGAATCTCGACCCATGAATCGGCCACGCGACCTGTGTGCACGGCTACCGATTTAAAGCGTCCATCGCCAAGAGCCAGCACCACACGCTGCCCTTGCGCGGTGTTAATCACCGCTTGCTGAGGCACACTCAAGGTCGGGGCGTTATTGCTAGCATCAATGACAACTTTGGCAAACATATTTGCCTTGAGCGCACCATTTGGATTGGCAAAGCGCAATCTCACTTGCGCTGTGCGCGTCGTCGTATCTAGGCTGGGGTAGACGTATTCAACGCTGCCACGCCAGCGCATTTGTGGTAAGTAATCCAGCGTCATAACCGCCTCTGCGCCTTCGTTTAAATACGGCAATTGACGCTCATGGACATCGACAATCACCCATACTTGGTCAGTTGCAGCGATATCCATTAATGAATTTTCGGGCTTAACGTAAAAGCCTTCGCGCACATTAAGCTGTTCAATCACACCATCTTGTCGCGCATAATAGGTGATATTTTGCTGCACCTTGTGTGTTTCGGTAAGCTCCTCGATAAAGCTGGGGGCAATTTTAAACGCTTTCAGGCGAGCGACTGCGGCGCTGCGCAGCACCTCGTCTTGGCTATTAAGGGCAAGAATAAATTCCTTTTGAGCGTTGACTAAATCAGGGCTATACAAAGTATATAAAGGCTGGCCCTGACTGACTTTCGCGCCTGCAGATTTGACATAAAGCTGTTCAACCCAACCGGCCACTCGCGGGTGCACATGAACCATGGCTTCTTCATCGTAGCGAATATTACCAAACGATGTAATCGAGTTAACCAGTTGCCGCTTTGACACTTGCGCACTGCGAACACCGAGGTTGTTCTCAACACTGGCGCTGATGGCAATGACGCCCGGCTCATCTTCAGGCTCGTCATAGACAGGCACCAAATCCATCCCCATAGGAGATTTCCCTGGGCCATCGCGACGATAGCTGGAGTCCATTGGCGCGACCCAGTAGAGCGGCTTTTTCTCAGCGCTTTGTTGTTCTTCGGTTGATGATGCGGGTGCACCATCGTGACTTACTTGGGTCACACCCCAAGTAACTGCAGCCGCAATACCCATCGCGAGTGCATACTTCACTAATTGTTTCATTTTGCTTACCTAGAAATAGAGATATCAACAGTATGTTGCTGTGCGCCGGACGCACTGGTGCTAGGTCAAGCAATAATAGGGGGTCTAAATAGGCTGGTGGCGAGTCGCGTCGGAGCACGACTCGGTTGTAGGTGTGACTTCGTGGCAACAACGATACTTGCAACAACCATGTTGTTGGCTATGAAAGCTTGCGCATGACACAAACTATCTGGGCAGGTGCACTGCATATCCTGCTCGCAACAGTCATGTTGACTGGGCTGGCTATCGGCCATAACCGCGTGATGCACCATCATCGAACTCATAGCATCATTTTGCTGTTGCATGTGAGTACACTGGCTTTGCACTGACGCACTCACCGGCGTGCTAGCTAAAACTAGCAGCAATAAGGTGATGATGTAATGCGTCACTTTCGCCATAGTGAATGAAAGCCTTGGTTAGGTTATTTGCTATGTGTTTGCAGCTCGCGCCGCATCTCTTGGTTAATCAGTATACTTGATATAATCGACATCAGGCAATACGCGAAGAACAACCAAAAACCAATGTGCAGTTGCGCGTTCATATCCACAAGCTGCCCAAAGTGGTCATCAGCATTACCTCCCAGATAGGTAATAATTAGCGCTAAAACAAAGACATCGGCCATACTCCACTTACTTAGCTGAGCACTTAGCCAATGTAGCTTTAAACGCCATTGCCGTGTGTTTATCAGCATCGCTAATAATTGTAAGCAGGTTTTAAACAGCGGTATAAGCAGTGAAAATGCTCCCACTAATACTGCGACCAGCACGTTGTCATGGTGATAGAGTTCACTCACCGTCCCCCATATACTGCGCGTTTTGCCGTAGGCGTCTATTTGCCCCTCGAGCTTATCTAGTCCCAGCATTTGTGACAGCATACTGAGCATACGCCGACTCTGCGAGTCGGATTCAGCGACCAAGGCATCCACTGCGGTGTTGGCTAGTTGTGACTTTTCAATTTTTGCCTCGATAGTCAACGCCGGCTGAGTAACCGCCACCGCAAGAAGCGCCAAGGACCCAAGCAAAAACAATATGATAACAATGCGACCCACAAACACGCTCCAAATTTATCACCTAAGGTCAGCATACTGTGTCGCTAGTCGCTAAGCAATTCCATGGTTTTATCGCAGTAAATTCGCGATTGTGACAGCGCTGCATACAATACTTGCGGTTCACTGGCTGGGCGAATGGTTTGCAAAATTTCCTCGGCGAGTGCCCACTGGCATTGTTCGCATGCGTACGCCAAGTTAAGAGCTTGGCCCAGCATTCCTTGGGCATTAAGCAAGGCACCGCTGAGCGCCCCATCAAGAGAGAATTCCTTGGCCAAGTTTTCCAGCGACACATCCAACACGGCATCAAGTACAGATAAAAGCCCTAGAAGATAACCCTGCTCTACCATCGCCTTGCCCGCTGGCGACACTAATTCGGCAATAAGCTGGGCACGCATTAGCCCGAGCTTAGTCAGCTCTGCGGGTTTTTGGGCGCCTAGTTCTCCCAATGCGAGAACGCGAATGAAGCGACGAATACTTTGCTCACCAAGGTAAGTCACTGCCTGTTGTAAGGAGCTAATATTGGCGCGCGTACCACTGAGGCCATTAGCCATTCTTAATATCCGCGCGGTCAACGAAACGTCGACACTAATGCGTTTGGCGATTTCTTTGAAATCAATTTCGGCGCTCATGGTTAATTGCAGTAATTCAATTATTACACGCTTGGCAGGGCTAATATTTTTAAATTCCAGCATCGCGGGTTTGGCAAAAAAATACCCTTGTAACAGATCGGCTCCGGCCCCCACTACTGCTTTTGCTTGCTCATGGGTCTCTATGCGCTCAACAATAATTTGTGCTTGTGGATACACCATGCGCAATTTTTTTATCAGCATCACTGTACTGATAAGTTTTGGCTCCATTTCAATTTTAATGTAATCCACCAGCTCTAACAGTGGCTGCCACTTGGGATCTTGATCATAGTCATCCAGTGCAAATCGGTATCCTTTTTTCTTCAAGGCACTGACGACATGAACAAGTTCAGAGACTCCTCGGCTGCGCTCAACAATCTCAATCACTGTGTTATCTTTAGGAAGTAGCTGGGGGATTTGCTCAAGTAATGCGTCTGTGGCCAAGTTTAAAAAAGCAGGTAAGCCGGCACTGACTTTTTCGAGCCCTTGCAACAAAATAAGGTCGAAAAACATGCGACCCGTGGCTTTTGAATCTCCCATCCCTTGAGGGAAGCAATTTTGTGGCGAATCCCGATAGAGAAGTTCATAAGCAACTAATTCGCCGGAGCTTGAGAATAGCGCTTGCCGGGCGACATATTGCGCCTCCAGCTGTGAAGGGGTCTGGGAGTCTGATTGTTGCATTTACCACCTGTCGCTAAACTCTTCGCTCTATTACTGATATAACGCTTAATCGGTGAGTTGTCACTGTAAACTTTCACTTTCTTCTTTTCACACCTGCGCAATAGTTAAATTACCACTATGCTAGTTAGTAAATAGCTTAATGTCTTAAAACGAATGCGGTTCTACGTAGTTTGCTTATGTGTCATGGCCTTGCTGATCTCTTCATTGGTCAGTGCCCAACCTTTAAAGTACAATGTCAACGCCAGTGGAAGTTGGTACCCCTATGCTACGCAAAGCGCAAAGCACCCAGGCATTGTTCGCGAATACATCGCGGCAGTGATGAGCGAAGCAGAGATTGCCAGCCAGCATGTCAGCTTGCCACCTAAGCGCACCGTTCAGTCCATTCAAGCAAAGCAGCTGGATTTTGAAGTCATCAGTCCCAGTTGGCTTTCCCAAGCGCAGCGCCACGACGAAAAGTTTGTATTCTCTGCACCACTGTTTTCAGTCGATGAGTATCTAGTAGCCCTAACATCTAAAGTACATCAATACCAAACACGCGACAGCATTTTTCGCCAAACAGTGGGCACGGTAAGAGGGTATTACTATCATGATGATAATAGGTTCGAACGTATGGATTTTAATAGCGAACGAGAGTTGATCCTAGCTCTACATCGAGGTCGCATTGATGTGGCGATCGTCGGCGATTTACCGGCTAAATATTGGGCTCATCGTTTGGGCGTTGATATTGCTTTAGGGGCTCGCCACTCAAGCGGACAGATGCATATCCGCTTGCTGCGCGAACATCAGCCGCTATTGCCTAGAGTGAATCAAGCAATTGAGGAGTTAAAAAGCCAAGGTTTCTATGAGAAGCTAAAACACCGATATATCACGCTTTACCTGTAAAACATTACCTTTTGTAAGGTTATTTTGGTTATAATTGCCATTTCTCCCTACCAAAAGTTAACTATGAGTATTGAACAGACCCTCAAACAGCGTAGTAATAACACCTGCGAACTGTGTTCCAGTCAAGATAACCTCAGCGTCTATGCGGTACCACCTGAAGGCGAAGCCCATTCAGATAAAGCTATTTTAGTCTGTGCCACCTGTACAGCGCAGCTTAATGGTGATGAGCAACTCAGCGCCACCCACTGGCATTGTCTAAATGACAGTATGTGGAGCCCAATCCCAGCAGTACAAGTTGTAGCTTGGCGGTTGTTGAATCAATTAAGTACCGAGCACGGCTGGGCCATGGACATGCTTGATATGCTGTATTTGGATGAACCAACACAGCAATGGGCTCAGGCTGCCATTGCTGAAGAAGAAGATGTTATTCACCTCGACGCCAATGGCGTGCGCTTAAATGCAGGTGATACCGTGACACTTATTAAAGATCTAGATGTAAAAGGCTCAAGCTTGGTGGCGAAACGTGGCACCGCCGTGCGCAATATCAGCTTGACCTCTAATCCTGAACACATCGAAGGACGTGTAGACGGACAGCGCATAGTCATTGTCACCCAATATGTAAAAAAATAAAAACCCCTCAGTGTCATGGCGATGTACTACATTAAGTACCTATTAATGCATATTTTCTTACACTTTCGTTAGCATCTAAGGAGTTTATGTAATGAGTATGAATGTCACTTTACCCGCCGTGGCTCTGACCACACTTCTACTTGGCGCTTGTAGCAGCTCAGTTGAGCCGCAACAGCAAAATATAGCTCCTGCGGTGCAGAGCAAAACCATGCAGGTTCAGGTTATGTACCGCGACCGCAGTTTGCTTCCGCCTGGGGCTGAGCTAAAGGTTACCTTGGCCGATGTTTCCTTGATGGACGCACCCGCAAAAGAACTGGCAAGTAAAACCCTGCCCTTAGAGGGAGCCCCACCGTATAACGTTGAGCTCACCTTTGACTCGTCTGAAGTAATCGCCAATATGCGTTACAGTGTGAGTGCCAAAGTCACTCGTAATGGCGAGCTACTCTACATTACCACTGAGCACAACGATCCCTTTGGTACCGTACAGTCACAAAGCCCAATCAAAGTCATGATGGAAAAAGTTGCGAAGCCCGATGTGTCTCTGACTAATACCTATTGGAAGGCCATCACCTTGAAAGGTAACAAGGTACAAGTAACTGAACGTGAGCCGCATATGCAGTTTCACGATGATGGTAAAGTAAGTGGTTACTTAGGCTGCAACAACTTTACTGGCCAATATGTTAAGGGACAACATTTCGGCTTGCGTTTTAAAGCAGTAGCTAGCACCAAGAAAATGTGTATGGACTCGATGGCGCAAGAAAGTGCAATGAGCCAAGCGTTAATGAACACATTCAGCTACGACATCATGGGTGAAAAACTGGTTTTGCGTGACGAGCAAGGGAACAACTTAGCCACCTTTCAAGCTGTCTATTTCAATTAAGGAAGCTATTGGGTTAACGCTGGTGTTTTAGCACCGCGTTAGCCCTAAATCGCGGCCAGCCTAGTGAAGGTCAGTTGCTCACCTTTAAGTAAGTATCAAGTTTTTTGCCATCTAGGGGCTGCGCATAGTAATAACCCTGCCCTTCATGACAACCAATGGATTTTAAAAATTGCAGCTGTTGTTCGGTCTCAATGCCCTCTGCAATAACCCGTAAATTCATTCTTTTAGCTAACGAGACCACTAGCTCGGCGATTTCACCGTTATCCTGTTCGGGGATCCCCTTAACAAAAGCTCGGTCTATCTTGAGCCGATCAAAGGGTAGCTTGTGTAAGTAACTTAACGAGCAAAATCCAGTGCCAAAATCATCAATCGCCACGTCAATACCATAACTTTTGAGTTCATTAAGCGTGCGTGTAACCTGCTCAACCTCGTCCATAACAACGCTTTCGGTGATTTCCAACTCTATTTTATCACTGGGTACGGCAAAGCGCGCCAAGGTTTGCGCAACGCTCTGAGCATAATCAGACGCTTTAAACTGTGGCACCGAGACATTCACCGATATTTGCATGTCTACGCCATGCTCGGCTAGCTCTCGCTGTTTGGCACAGGCCTGTTCAAGCACCCACTGGCCAATCTCTATAATCATCCCCGCGTCTTCAGCCAAAGGCACAAATACGGCCGGAGAAATAAACTGACCTTGTCCTATCGGCCAACGCAATAGTGCCTCACAACCATAAGGTTGCGCCGTTGCCAAATCTACTTGCGGTTGGTACCACACCTCTAGTTTGCCATCTGCAAAGTCTTCCCGCAGGCGTCTTATCATCGCCAAGCGATGGCTCACCTGCTCTTCCATTTGTTTATCAAAGTAGCAGTCACTATGGCTAATATCGGCTTTAGCATGGCTTAACGCGATCGACGCTCGTTTTAAGGTGCCCAGCGCAGTGCTGTCAAAATGAGGCTGAGTGCACAATCCAAAGGTAAAATTTAAATGCAGCTGATGCTCAGCCGCGATAAAGGGCGCACGCAACAACTGGTGTAATTGCGCAAAGGGGAGTTGCTCCTCGTTACTTACTACAGCGAAGAGATCTGCGCCAAGCCGCGCTACGACTTGCGTCTGTTGATGCTGCGCTTGCAAACGCTGCGCCACAGCAACTAACAGTAAATTACCAATATCGTGGCTGAGCCCTTCATTGATGTCGGCAAACCGGGCAATATCAATCAGTACTAAATAATCGTGGGCGTTGGTGTTTTTTTGTAAGCGCTCCAAAGCGGCGATAAAGCCGTTACGTGAACATAACCCCGTAAGTGAGTCTTTAAACGCAACATTACGTAACCTATCTACCAACAGCACATTGTCGAGGCCTACGCCCACATTGGTCAAAAGTAGGTCAATGTATTGCATCAGCGCATGCTCAATAATGTGTTCACCTTCAAGGCAAATGACATACTGCTGTTGTTTGGCACGAAAGAAAAAGCTCACCAAGTGTTCGTTGTGCTGATGCTGAGCTAATTTAAAGCTGGCTTTGATCTGCTCTTTTACAGAGGCCGTTAAAGCGCTTTCTTCGAGATGTTGGTGATGCAAATTTTGATACTCACCGGTGCCCCCATAGACAATCTCCACGCCGTCATCATCTAAGCCACACACCACCCCTTGTTGCGGACCCGCTGTAAAGTGAGCAAGGTGTTTAATCGCTGCGCGACTCAAAGGCAGTAACTGGCTGAAATTCAGTATTTGCTCGCTTGCCAGCAGCACTTGGGAAAGAGCATGACTTTGCAAAGATAATTGCGTTACCTGCTGGTGCGAGCGCAAGGCCGTTACCATGGTGGTGGCAAGCTTCGAGCGGGTCAGTTCAGTTTTAGTGCGGTAGTCATTAATATCGTATTGGCGGATGATCTGCTCTTCAGGGGCATAACCTGGCTGCCCTGTACGCAACACAATGCGTACCACGTGATTTTTTAACTCTTCACGCACCCGTTTGGCAACAATTAACCCGGCATCGTCGCTTTCCATAACAACATCAAGTAACACCACCGAAATAAGCGGATTGTCACGCAAAATATCAACCGCTTGCGTACCATTAAAAGCGTGATGAAAGCGCAACCCCTTACCGTTGAGCTCAAAGTTAGACAAGGCTAACTCCGTCACTGAGTGTATTTCAGAGTCGTCATCAACAATGAGCACATCCCAAAACTCTTGGGGTTTAGCCGGCTCCTCGTCAAATTCTTCATTAAGAAAAATAAAATCACTACTTGGCGAAGACATAGCCTTCCTTCGAAACCGTAAACAATCGAATATTCACTTACTTAGATGAGCAATATTCACAACTACTGAGATAGAAAATTAAGTTCTAACAGTATAGTCTAATCTTTTGACTATGCTTTTTGTGTTTCTGCGCAGAGGTACTGTGATAACCCTAGCACGCAATGTAATAAAAACTCTAGTTTTACTCGCGCTCATACTGGTGCTGATTGGCCTTGTCGCCAAGCAACATTATCGCGTTGAGCGCAGTATTACTCTGGATGTGCCGAGCGCAGCGATAAAGCCTTGGCTGTGGGATTTAACTCAGTGGCAACAATGGCTAGCGCTGCGCCAATTCGACCAACAAGCTCGTTTAGAAGTCCGTGCGCAAGCCCAGGGAGTTGGCGCTCATTTAGGCTGGCAAGGGCAACGCTCCCAAGGGGAACTAAGTATTGTCAGTGACAGTGCATCTACTCTCAACTATCAATTACTGGTCAATAACGAATACCTCTCGCATGGCCAGTTTCAATTAGTCAGTTCAGGGGAGCAGACCCGTATCTTATGGCAGCAACAAGGTGAAATCACTCTACCCGTCATTGGCCCCTATTTGGTCTGGTTTACCGAACATACCCTCGCTAATACCATGACTCATAGCCTAAATAATTTAAAAACAGTGGTGGAATTGGAGCACAAGGATGAGCAGTAAAACCTTCACTGCGCAAACCAAACTGGCGCAACTTATTGCCCAACGAGTTGGTTTTAAGATAAAAAAACAGCGCAACTCTTTACCTGTCCCGGCCCAAGAAGGGGGCTATTCCCGCCAAGGGGCTCGCCCCAGTGGGTTTGTATTCGATCAACGAGTGCCTCTTGCAGAGCGAGCCCTTAAACGTGAAGAGCTCAAGCGCCTAAGGCAGCAACACAATATAGAGTCGATTCTCGCCCAGGCCATGCAATACTGCCCAGACACTAAAACCGATGGCTATGTTGACCCTGATTGGTTTGAACGCTTTATGTCGCTTGCCGAAGACTCCGCAACAGCGTCCATGCAGCAGTTATGGGCAAAGATTCTTGCTGGAGAAACACTGGCTCCGGGGACCTTTAGTATCAAGAGCTTGCAAACCCTAAAGCAAATGACCCAGCGCGAAGCATTGGCTATACAAAAAGCCGCTGCATTGTGCGCTCAGCTCGACTTTGATCATTCTCATATTATTTTATTGGGTTATTACAAGCGCCCATCGTTATTCGACTTACTGCGCAAAGGCAATAAGGAGCAACTCAACTTGGCCAAGGCGGGACTCAGTTACCCTCAAATATTAACCTTGATGGATTGCGCTGTGCTGTATCGCAAAGAAATTGAGTCAGCGAACTTTCGCGCCAAACAGCAGCTAAAACTGCGCTTTTACGATACCTCATTAACGCTCACAGCCAAAAACAGTGACTTAGTTCTGAGCTACTACAAATTCACCCAAACGGGTGATGAATTAAGGCGGTTGCTGCGTGCCACATTGAGCCCTACGTTTAAGCAAGCAATAGAGCAAGCACTGCAGCGTGACTTCGATTTAGAGTGGTCATAAATACAAAAGAAGCGGCCTGCGCCGCTTTTTCAAAGTTTACTATTTAGAAGTGAACTTGTAGCCCTGCAAAGGGGCCTGAAACATCAATATCAGTATTGATATCATCAACATCATCAAGTTCAATCATCATCGCTCGGTAGCCTGCACGTACAGCCACATCCACCGCTAGATTATCAATAAACTCCCACTGCACCCCGACTTGGTAGTCATGCACGGTACTGTCATCTAATGCGAAAAAGCTGCCCTCAGCAAATGCGCTCAAGCCAGTAAAAGGTAAGCCCACTTCACCGCGACCATACACTAGTGGCACAAACCCTGAGTAATCAACGCGCACAGACGAACTGTTGTCGGTCTGGGCAACATAAATATCGCCGTCAAACTGTTTCGCGCTCAAACCTAAATCAATCGACACCGCATCGTTATCAAAAATCTCATAGTAAAGCACATAATCGGTGTGACTAAGCTCTGCATTGGTCATGATGTTGCTGCCTACAGCAAAATCGACTCCCTCAAATTCAAAGGTTTGGTTAAGCAGTGCTCCGCCGCTGATGTCCATCTCGGTGTAACGTAGCTTGACGTTAGGAACCAAAGGAACTGGATGCTCCAATGCTGCGTAGTAGCTGGTGAAGGTTTCATCATCGAAGTTGAAATCTTGCTGCGCATAGCCTTTGCTGCCAAAGCTACCTTCTGGCTCAGCCTGCCAACCTTCGGCCCCCACATAAAGGCCTAACACGGTATCGGCATGGGCCACTGGCGCCATCGCTGCAAGCGATAAACCTGCAGCCACAAAGTATTGTTTCATCATCTACCCTTTTTATCCTTGTGCGAGTAACTCGCTTAACTCAATTAGTGCCGCATTAGCACGAGAAATATAATTTGCCATCACTAGCGAATGGTTAGCTACAAGGCCAAAGCCACTGCCGTTAAGCACCATAGGGCTCCACACAGGCTCTTGCGTTGCTTCCAGTTCGCGAATAATTTGCTGGACGCTTACCTTAGCATTTTTCTTTTCCAAAACATCGGCAAAATCGTGCTCAATAGCATGCAAGAAATGCAGTAACGCCCAAGTAGCTCCCCGAGATTCATAAAACACATCGTCAATTTCCCACCAAGAGGTGCGCACCTCTTGCTGCATGGGTGCATATGTCGCTTGATGTGCTTCGCGATCACCAGCCAAATCGGTATTAACACGCTCTTGTCCCACGCTGGCGCTGAGGCGTTGGCTGAGGCTACCCAAACGCTTTTCAGCCTCTTTTACCCAAGTACGTAAATTATCTGCACGGGCATAAAACTGACTTTGTCTGTCATTACTGTCCGCGATTTGACTGCGGTAGGCAATCAGGTAATCAATGCCTTTTTGATACTCACCTTCGGCACTGGGCCACATCCAAGCTGTGCTACTGATATTAAACTGCGGTTGCGCTTTTTTCAGTGACGGGTGCTCCGTGGATTGCGACTGTGAACGGCTAAAGTCTTTACGCATCGACAACGCTAAATCACGGGTCATCTCCAGCGCTCCGTATTCCCAGGCCGGCATGTTGTCCATCAATACGCTGGGTGGAGCCATATCGTTACTAAGGTAGCCACCCGGTTTGTCGAGTAATGTTTGCGCGACGTTAATCAACGTCGACGTGGTCACATAACCTGTTACTAAGCGCTCATTTCGTTCGCTAGCTTGCTGTTTTGCCTTTTCTACTACATCGAAGCGATCGGGCTCAATGCTCCAATAAACGGCAATGAGATAAAATAATAAAAACAATGCAGCAATGGCTGCGGCAATCTTTCCTTTATGCTGAGACATAATAACTCCTAGTGATGATGGTGCTGATGTTCATCGCTGTTATTGTCTTGCGACTGTTCAAGCAAGTTATAGATGCGTGCCTGTGTGAACACACGGTCGCCATCGGCAAAATACAGGGTCATTTTCAGTTGCTCACCGGCCACCAGTTTCTGACTTGGCGCAAATAGCATTAAGTGTAGTCCACCGGGTTGAAATACCAGGGTTTGGTGCGCAGGAACCTGTAACTCTTCAAGCTTACGCATTTGCATCATGCCATTTTTATGTTCATGAGTATGAATCTCCACACGCCCGAGGGTCTCGATCTCGACCTTTTTCAGTACGCGGTCATGATCGCTGTGGTTCATTAACGTAAGGTATCCCACCGAGCTCTCGCTAGCAGGTAAGAAGGTCCGCACCTTGGCTTCACTTACCATAAGTTCGCCATGAGCAGCACTGTGAAAACTGAGCAGTAACGACACTGCACAGATGAGGGTACCTAGGGTTGTACGCAGCATAGCGCTTCCTTGTTATGTTACTTTAACTGTACCCTAATATAGCTTAATGACGCCTGAGTGTCTGTAATAAAATCAGTGTACTAGCCGCAAATAGAGCGTTATTTGCAGCCATGGTTGTACGTGTTTATATGGCTAAACCACGATGTGCTCGTCAAACACGAAATGACAAATAAGGTAGATAGCTGCCACCAGCACTGGGGCATTTAAGAACAAGATCACCATCGCTACGCGGGTGAGCCAAACAGGTAGGTTATGACGTTTCGCAAACCCGGCACACACACCCGACAACTTCTTATCCAAGGCATCGCGATAAAAGCGTTGATAGCTAGAGTCTCGCATGGGAATACTCCTATTAGTTTAATTCACTAAGTGAGCATCAAGTTACATGCCAAAACTCATCACATTGAAAAATAAAGGGTTCTGATTTGAATCACCTTTATGTAATTAGCAAAATAGCTATTTTTTAGTGTATTTAGCAATAAAGTTAGCGGACAAAGCTCAGTGCTGTGACTAAAGTATCGGCCGTGGCATCTTGCTTGTGGCCATTTTCAGATAAATGACGACGGTAACCACGGGCACCTGGCATGCCCTGAAATAACCCCAACATATGCCGAGCGATATGCCAAAAGCGCGCGCCTTGGCGCATCTCGTCATCAATATAGCTAAGCATTTTTTCTGCCACTTGATGGCGGCTCAGTGTGCAACCCTCTAAGCCATATAATGCGGCATCTACTTCGGCCAGTAAGTAAGGGTTACTGTATGCTTCTCGGCCAATCATTACACCGTCAACATGCGCCAAGTGATGTTCACATTCAGCGATGGTTTTAATCCCCCCATTGATGCTGATATGAAGGTGGGGAAAATCTTTTTTAAGCTGATACACACGCGGGTAGTCAAGGGGGGGAACCTCACGGTTTTGCTTCGGGCTCAAACCTTGCAGCCACGCCTTACGGGCATGAATGATAAAATCATCGCAGCCGACCTTGTGACTCGCCTCTATCAACGCCAACAAGAACTCGTAACTGTCTTGCTCATCAATGCCGATACGGGTTTTTACCGTCACGGGGACGTCAGTGACCGCCTTCATTGCGCCCACCCCCTGTGCGACTAGCTCAGGCTCAGCCATTAAGCAGGCGCCAAAGCGACCATTTTGCACGCGGTCCGACGGACAGCCCACATTTAAGTTGATTTCCGCATAGCCACGTTGTGCCGCTAACTTCGCGCAATGAGCCAACTCGTCAGGGTTTGAGCCACCCAATTGCAGCGCCACTGGCTGCTCATGCTGGTTAAAGTGCAAATAGTCACCCTTGCCATGGATAATAGCGCCGGTGGTGATCATCTCGGTATATAGCACCGCCTCTTTGCTCATAATACGATGAAAACTACGGCAGTGGCGATCAGTCCAATCCAGCATTGGCGCGACACTGAAGCGACGAAAAGTCGATTGTTGCCAAGAAGGGGTGAGTTGAGTCTGTGTTGTCGCTTCGTTCATAAACCTGTGCCTGCATTACCAAGAAAACCAACGGGCTCTTTGCGCCGAGTTGTGGGCGCGCAATTATACGTCAATCACACCCTGATTGGTATTATCTAGGCCAATACCGACTTTCACAGCAACCCGCACCTAAAGAAGTTCACTGATTTTACCTTTGAGTATTAATGGTTTTTCGCGCAGCTCTGCGCGTTATCAGGGGTGCAGTAATGAAAAGGTAAGTAATATTGCTCTTGTTCAGGAAGGTGTTGGTGCTTTACTGCATCATAAAGTAGCTGTGCGCCCTTACGGCCCATTTCATAAGGATTTTGACCTATATTCATGGTGCCAAGGCCGCTCGCTAACGCTTGCAATTGCAGTGTTTCAGTATCGGCAGAGATAATCACTCGCTGCTTCTTAGCTAGCTGCTGTTTAAATTCTTTCATCACCTGTTGATAATCAGGATTAAACTGTGCAAAGCCAGCGACGGCAACAAAGATTGTCGGCTGCGGGTAACTGATAATGGTGCGTAACTGCTTGAGGGCATCATCGCGACGCCCAGCAGTGAAAAGCGGGCAACGAGGATGCTCCAGCCAACCATTCTCACCGTTCAAACGTTTGGTACTCCCTGACAGGGCATAACGCACGCCGTCGATGCGCTTGTTTAAGTTCGGCGTAGTGTGATGTCCCGATTGAATACACAAGGTTTGTGGGTGCTCTCGTTTAAACTGCTTTGCCGCCTCACCAAGTGCCACGCCAAAATCAAAGTTGTTAGTGCCCACATAGGCTAAACGGTAAGTTTGATGTTGTGGTGCCAAGTCTGAGTCAAAAGTGATCACCGCAATCCCTTGCTCTTGAGCCTTTTTTAGCGCTCTGTTGACCAAGTGCTGCGAGTCGGTGGTAGACACCAATATACCGTCCACACCTTGAGCAACTAAATCTTGCACTACCAGTGCTTGGGTACGAGCGTCTTGGTAGTCATAAGCGCCATCATAAATACAGCGCAAATCGGCTTGGCGCTGGGCAAAGTCTTGGCAACCTTTGAAGGATTGTTCATAAAAGCTGTCGTTCTTGGTTTTGCCTACGACGGCAAAGGTGTACTGGCCATAAGCAACAAAAGACAACATCGCGCAGAGCGCCGAAATAAGCACTAATGCTGATGAGCGAAGATTAAAACAGTGCAAAATAATTCCCAGTACAACTACCCAAGAAACTTTGGTTTAGAGTAGCTCATCCGGCATTAAAGGCAACATTTAGTTCACAAAACAAAAACAACTGCTGATTATTTAAGCCACTGTACTCAAATGTGAATATAGAATCCACGAGCCAATCACGACCAGCACAACACCGCCTAGGGTTTCTGCTCGTTTGCCGATAACCGTTGCTAAACGATGCCCAAGTAAACTGCCCATAGTTACCATCAGTGCTGTGGCTAAGCCTATCATCAGCGCTGCAAGGTAAATATTGACCGCAACAAAAGCTAGGCTCACCCCTACAGTCAGTGCGTCCAAGCTGGTGCCTATAGCAGTCAGTATCACTTTGGCAATAGAAGACTTTTGTGCTGCTTCGCTTTGAGTGTCGTCATCCTCTTTCACACTTTCCACAATCATGTGCGTACCAAGTAGCAATAACAAGATAAACGCCACCCAGTGATCAAATTCTTCGATGTAGTGGGCTCCAGCATTGCCAATCAGCCAACCGATAAGTGGTGTGGTGCCCTCGATAATACCAAATATCAGCCCCATTTTTATGGCACTGAGCAGGCGTGGATGGCGTAGGTAAGCGCCCTTACTGATCGATGCTGCAAACGCATCGGTCGACATAGCTAATGCCAATAGCATTAACGCGAAAATACTCATAACAACGTCATAACTGTGTATATATGCATCCGGCTCTAGCCTTGCTGTCACCGATATGCTTGCCCCTGAAAGCGCGAATTATGCGCGCTCCCTCAAGCAAGTGCAACTCAGTATCCAGCATGAGAGATGTTAGCCATGCAAACAGGCGTAATTCGAGATACAGTGTCAGGTCTAACCCGGTAAACGGAATAATCTATGGAGCTGTCAGCCTATTTACCCCAGTTATTGTCCATCGCTACGCTAGCAACGATCATGGCTATTAGCCCCGGCGCCGACTTTGTCATGATCACCCGCAATAGCCTAGTATATGGACGTCGTGCCGGTTTTTATTCGGCGCTGGGCGTGGGGTTAGCGATTTGGATTCACGTTGCTTATTCCATAGCCGGCGTGGCGCTGCTCATTGCCCAATCGGTGGTGCTATTCACGGTGATAAAATACATCGGCGCAGCGTACTTAATTTACCTTGGCTATCAAAGCCTGCGAGCAAAGCACCATATCGCCTTGGAGCTAGCGCACGAGGCAGCGCCCAGCAAAGCGTTATCCGCCTGCTCGGCTCTGCGTCAAGGTTTTATAACTAATGCCCTAAACCCCAAAACCACGTTGTTCTTTTTAAGTATATTTACTCAGCTGGTGAGCGCCGATACGCCCGTTGCCATCCAGCTTGTGTATGGGCTTATTATTTCTTTGGCACACTTACTGTGGTTTGTGTTGGTAGCCATGTTTTTTAGCCACTTTGCATTTGTACACGCCCTACAACGTTATCAACGGCTTATCGAAAAAACCTTAGGTGTCATATTAATGGGCTTAGGCGTTCGCATTGCCACACTTAGCCAATAAGTAGCTTAGTTTTGGCAGCGGCCGCGAGTTACAGCGCGAAGTAGTCTTTAATGCCACCGAGAATATTTGTCACCGCCACGGAGCTCAGGATCAGCCCCATGACTCTGGAGATAATGCTGGCACCGCCATCACCAATGAGGTTATGTACGTAGCGCGCCAGCAAAAGTAACAATAACACCACGCCTAAGACGCTAAGCATCATTGATGAGGTAATGGCCTGCTCGACCCAAGTATATTCATTATTACGAGTCATCAGCACCGCCCCTAGCATAGCCCCTGGGCTGGCTATTGATGGGATGGCTAAAGGAAATATGGCGGTTTCTGTGGAGTCGCGCACACTTTTAATTTCCGACTCGGGTTTACCTTCACCAAAAATCATGGTCAGCGCAAACAGCAGCAGTACAATGCCACCGGCAATCTGAAACGCCGCAAGCGGAATACTAATAGCGTTGAGTAGCAACTCACCGACAACGACAAACAGCAGCAGCACTAGCGCCGATACCAGTACCGCTTTGTAAGCCACTTTGCGCTTAAATGCGGCATCTTCGCCGCGCGTAACGGCAATAAATACCGGCACTGTGCCTATGGGGTCAATTACCGCAAAAAAGAAAATAAAGGTGGCCAGTAATTCGTGCACACTTGCTCCTGAAAATTAAAACAAAATGATACCGCTCTCATGCAGACAGAGATAGTAATTTTTATGCGTCATAGTATGCTAGTATAGGTGGCGTTAAGATGAACGAAGGTTAGCTATGAATGTAGATGCGCTTGTCAGTAAAGCTAAAAGAATGTGCGACAGCAAAGGCGCCCGCTTTACTCCCATCCGTGAAAAAGTATTCCGTTTACTTGCCAGCACTAAAAGCGGTGTTGGTGCGTATGACTTATTAGAGCAATTAAAAGTGACAGAAACCAGCGCAAAACCTGCGACGGTATATCGCGCACTGGACTTTTTAGCTGAACAAGGCTTTATTCATAAAATAGAAAGCACCAACGCGTTTATGTTGTGCCACCATTTTGATTCAATTCATCCAGTGCAGTTGCTTATCTGCGATCAATGCGGTCATGTAGACGAACTGCACTCGAGCGTGCTGTCGCATGAGTTAAGTGAGCTCGCCTCACAAAGCGGCTTTAGTGTAAGCTCGCAAACTATTGAAGCGCATGGCATTTGTAAACGCTGTCAATCTTAGTAACAACTTGCTAGGGTAAAACACGTGCTGCAAGAACAGCAAAATTCACCTTCTGCGAACAAAGGTATGGACAATGAACGTCGAGTTTATTAACCCTTTTCTTTCTTCTTTGGTCAATGTGTTGGCCACGATGGCACAAACTGAACTAAAACCGGGTAAACCTCGCGTTAAAAAGGACGAGGTCGCGGCAGGCGATGTGTCAGGGTTAATCGGTATGGTCGGCCCTCAAACAAAGGGTTCACTCTCTATCACTTTCGATGAAAGCCTAGCGCTTACCATCATGGAACGTATGCTAGGCGAGCGCCCCAGTGCCATTAATGAAGAAGTGACCGACATGGTTGGCGAAATCACCAACATGGTTACTGGTGGCGCCAAAAACTTACTGGGTGAAAAAGGTTATGACTTTGATATGGCGACTCCAGCAGTGGTTTCAGGCACTGGCCACACCATTACCCACAAATGCGAAGGAACCACAATTATCATGCCTTTCACCTCAGGTGATGGCAATGCCCACATCGAGATCAGCTTCGACACCTTATGAGTTGGCAACAACACAGCATTACTTTAAGCGCAAAGCGCCGGGGCTTTCATCTAATTGATGAGGAAATTCTGCGCGCGCTGCCGCAAATTCAAGATTATCAGGTCGGCCTGCTGCATTTAATGCTGCAACACACCTCTGCAAGTTTGAGCATTAACGAAAACGCCGATCCCACTGTGCGCCAAGATATGGAAGCGCACTTTAATTGGGCCGCTCCCGAGCGCCAACCTTTTTATCGCCACACCTACGAAGGCGATGATGATATGCCCGCGCACATTAAAGCCAGTACGTTAGGGTGTGAACTCACCTTGCCAATTAGCCATGGCCAGCTGCAGTTAGGCACATGGCAAGGTATTTACCTTGGTGAGCACCGCGACCAAGGTGGCTCTCGTCGTATTGTTGCCACCTTGCAGGGACAGCTAATGGCCCCTAAATAGCCTTATTTTTCACGCTATCTACACTGACATGCATTGGGCGCAGACTTTAGCCAAGGTTGGCATGACATAAAGCGGTGTGGACCTGCCACTGTGCAGCAAAGAAAAACGCCAAGGCTCCCCTAGTAATAGCTCTTCATCCTGAGCCCATAATCGCAACTAGGAATATGCGCCGCTGTAACAGCGCTGAAAATAAAAGTCACTCAGTACTTAAGAACGATAACGCCTTGGACCGTATGCAGCATGCGGCTTTCATTACCCCAATAAGTTGTTGCCTTACAAGCGATTACAAAAACTATACTTTCCTCACTTACACGCTATAGTTATAGCCATTCCCAGATAAAGTAATCAAAAACGGTCCATTATCTTAATAAGGAAATGATCATGTCTGAACAAGCCCCTGAAATCCAAGTCCCCTGTGAGCCTGGTAATGTTTCGGTCCAAGAGCAACTAGAGCTGATCCCAAGCGTTAACGAGCCTTGGCAAACATATGTTGTGGTTAATGGCAGTAAGCAGAATATCAACGGCCAAGACTACCCTATTCTATTCACTAACAACCCAGCTCATGCAGATTTGCAACCGACTCAACATGCTGAATTAGTTGTCACCATCAGTGGCAATGATTGGGAGTTTTTTGGTAACGGTGTGGAATACATTAAAAACTACAGCAACTGTAACTACAATGTCGACTCGTCTATCAGTGCCGATAAGAAGCAGCTGACTCTTAAGGTTCATCAAGTAGATACCACGTTTTGTTATGGTAAAGCAGACGACAGTCCTCTTGATCAAGTTATTGAAGTTGCCCCTTCGAGTACTGCTGAGCCATTGAGTATCGGTTTCCGCTTTACTGCGAAGAACACCGCGAACGGTAAATACTATATGTCGCAAGACCCTCGCGTGATAGTTCGCCGTCCAGATGAAGATTAATTAACTCAGTTTACACAGAGCTGAGAGTGGGAGCCGACCATCGCTCTAAACTTTTCAAAATCGCAAAGTGGTTTAAACCAAGGCTGTAAAAACCAGTTTTGGTGGTAACCACTTTTTAAAGCCTCTTCCACATAGTAAAGACTGGAGTTAAAGTCTCCGCCCAGTGCATGCACTAATGCCGCTGTATAACTTAACTCTGATTTATCCTCTGCCAATTTGAAACTATGCTTCAGTGACTTAATAGCTTGCTCGTTGTCACCCAATTGAGCATAGGCCTGCGCATTTTCAGACCACGCCAAGGCCGATTCACGCCCGTTATTTAGCTGTAACAGGCGCTCATACAGCTCTTTTGATTCCACAAGCTTACCGTTGAGCATATTTATGTCTGCCATATTGAGCATCATCCCGGTGTTTTTTGGTGAGCTCAAAAGCGCTTGCTTGGCAAACTTTTCCGCCATAGGGTAGTTCTGCACCATCATGTAGGCGATAGAGAGGTTTGATAAATCAATGCTGTCACTATTCTCATTGAGTGTTTTGCTGTAGCTTTCTATCGCAGAGGTGAAGTCACCTTCGATTAAAGCAATATCAGCGAGGTACTGGTGAGTTCTTCTATCACTGGGGACTTTTTCAACTAAATCCGCGAGCAGGTTTTTCGCTGACTGAAAATCACCTAGCCAATACAAAACGAGCGAGAGCTTTCTTTGTAACCGCAAATTGGGTCTCAAGCTCAATGCTACTTCTAGCTTATCTCTGGCCTGTTTATCTTCACCCTCAGCAAGCAGAATTGAAGCCTCCAAATTCAAAATAGCAGCTTGGTCATGACTCACTTTGGTTAACATATCCAAAGCATGTTTAGCCTCTTCTATTTGTCCCAGCTCTATATTTAGCAGCACTAGGCTTTTGTAGTAGCTGGACAACTTTTTAAATTCACCCGGGGCATTATGGATTGCTGAAATTGCCTGCTTCAGATAGGTTTTTTCATGGGTTGAGTGATACAACTGCAGCGCAATTTCACGTAGCAGGTTATAACCTTCAACACTGGTTGCACTCTCTTTGACCGTCGCCAGACTTTTCTCAAACATCTCCGGCGTTGCTACGTTGTCGACATAAAACAACGTATACATCTCAAATAATGGGCTGTTACTTTTCATTGTCGATAGCGAGCGATACTCTTCACTATCAATGCCCAGGGAAATAAGGCGTGCAGCATTGTATTTCGCCACGTCATGTAAATTAGTTGTGCCTGCAATATCTGTCTGCCACTGCATACTCTCCTGCACTTGCCAGTTGGGAGCACGTAGTGTACTTATTTCAACGCTACAGTGGCGCTGCTGACAATCTAACGAGCTGCTAATCAGGGTATCGGCGCCAGTGTAGTCGGCCAGCATCTGAAAGTAGCTTTTAGGGTCTTTAAATTGATCACTGTCTTGGCCTTGCGCCAACATATTCATTTCCGCACGGCTAACTAATTGCTGGTCTTGCTGTAGCAACTGCTGCCACATCGCACTTTGTACCGAGCCTTTCAAAGCGCTTTCATAATGCTTAAATTCATCAGGTAGGTTATATATCTGAGTGGGTAGAATCGCGACCACAGGCTGGTGTAACAGATAAGGGCGTAGCAAGTAGCCTCCCACCAACACTGCCGCACAGACAAAGGCCATCACAAGGTAACGCCAGCGCAACTTTTTTGCTCGTAATGGTGCGCTTTTCTGCATGCTATTTGATGGTGTAACCGGTTCTGTTTGCTGCTCTAGAATAGCGGCTTGAACTCGTTGTTGCAGTAACTGCTCAAGCTGTTTGCTAAAAGGGCCTCGGCGCAGATTTAAGCGCGCCGCAGGTTGTACGCTAAGCGCTTGCCCTAATATTGCTTGCAACTGCTGCGGTAATTGCGTGGTGCTGAGATCTAAGTGTTGTCCTTGCAATATTGCCGCGCTGATATCTTGGCCACCTTGTCCAGCAAAGGGGTGCTCGCCTGTCAGTAATTCAATTGCAACAACGGCAAACGAGAACCAATCGCTGTGGTGGCTGAGTGCTTGCCCTTGCAACTGCTCAGGCGACATATAGCCCTTGGTGCCTGCGCTTTGACTAACATGGCTGTTACCGCCCACGAAGCCAGCGATACCAAAATCAGCCACTTTGACTTGCCCAGCTTCACTGATCAAGATATTGCTCGGTTTCAAGTCACGGTGAATAATGCTGTTGCGATGCGCGTGCTCTAAACCCTTAGCAATATCCACCAGCATAGCCAGCTTTTGTTCAAGCGTTAACACATGCTGCTTCTGGTATTGCAGCAGGTTTTTACCGCGACAAAACTCCATCACTAAGTACTGCTGGCCATCGCTTTGGCCACAGTCAAATACTTGAATAATATTGGGGTGATTTAAGCGTGCCAGAAAGCGCGCTTCACTAAGGGCATCTTCGTCTAATTCACTGTCACCGCTAGTATTAAGCACCTTAAGTGCCACTGTACGTTCTAGTTTAGTATCGAAAGCTTCGTAGATGGTGCCCATGCCGCCCTGGTACACCACTTTATTCAATTCATAATGAGCAAGCGTGCGCATAGAGTTTACCTAGTTGGAGGATGCGCGTTTAACCGACTCTTCGAGTTGGTGGCCTTTATAGATTTCGAAATTACTGGCGCTAAAACGCACCTTACGTAGTTTACGCTCGATGATACTATCGGCATCCTCTATATGCGCAAGGGCATCGCTAAATTGCTTACGGGCGCGGTGAATTTGAATGTTTAGATAGCGAGAATCGATACCCAAATCGCGGGCTATCACTTCAGTTTCGACCCAACCTTGACTGAGCTCATGTACGCCGTTGGCGGCATCTTGAGCCTTGTAACGGGCCAAATTTAACGTTAGATAATGATGGCAACGCTCATGCAAATCAATTTCCTCACCAGGGCCTCTGACGGTAAGCTCTGCAGACTCTTCATCTAGGGTAAGGTGAAAAATAAAGTTTAAGTCGGCTAACTGGGTATTACTCACATCGCGCAGCGCTGTGGCTTCTTCCAAATGGCTTAAATGCAATTGATAGCTTCGCTGGCTATCACTGAGCTGATCGTTCTCTATTAAAATAGTGTGATCAAGCATCGGCCCATCCAGGTGCTCAAAGCACCAAAAACCACTTTCACGTTGGTTAAATACGGCTATTTCTGGGGACTCTTCAGGGATAAGGTTGTAATTAGCTAAGCAAATAAACTCCGAAGTAGGCTTGGCGTATTCATCAAGGACGATCAATAAGTCTTGCGGCTTATCTAAATTCGCAACTTTGAATTGCTTGCCATCATTTCCCGGCAGAGCAATCACATCATGAAGCTTAAGCGTTTGGCTGTGATCTTTATCTAAGCGCTTGCTATTAAGCCAAGTGCCGTTACGGCTGAGGTCACGAACCTGCCATTCATTCCCCTGCCATTCAATGATGGTATGAATTTTTGACACACTAGGGTCGCTAATCAGCGTGTCTACACTGTACTGAAAACGCCCAAAGCTATGATGGGCGTGCAAATAGATCACATTGTCCGTATCCGCTTCGATAAGGTAAGCCATAATCGCTCCAAGCGCCTTTTGTACCTAATTATTATTATAAGGGATGAGTCGCTTATTCTCTGCTTTTTTGGAACAAAAATAAACAGCTGCTTAACAATTGTGGGAATAGTATCAGCTTGATGCGATATATTGATAACTAACGCGCGGGGTAATATTGCATAGAAGTTCATAAGCGATGGTGTCGGCGCAGGCGGCAACTTCTTCAATGGCTAACTCGCGTCCCCACATAATGGCTTCATCACCTACTGCAACAGCGCTGGGGTCTGGACCAATATCAACGGTGATCATATCCATAGACACGCGCCCAACCAACGGGTAACGCTGCGCGTTTATAAGCACAGGCGTGCCGTTTTGAGCATGACGCGGATAGCCGTCTCCATAGCCAATGGCCACCACCGCCAGGTAGGTATCTTTGTCGGCCCGCCAGTGCCCACCATACCCCACTGGCTCGCCTTGGCGTACCGGACGTACGGCAATCACTTCGCTACTTAGGGTCATCACGGGAGTCAGCTGCAGTTGCGCAGAAAAAGTATTTTTCACGGGCGAGACACCATACATCATCAACCCCGGGCGCACCCAGTCACCGTGACTTTGCGGATAATTAATGATGGCGGCAGAATTCGCCAAACACAGCGGCTCAGGTTTATCGGCTACTAAGGTTTGAAATAACTGCAGCTGAGTCTCATTGTAGGCATCCTGATTGTCATCCGCACAAGCAAAGTGAGTCATTAGATTTACTTCATCTTGCACATGAGGGCAATCTTTTAAGCGGCGATAGAAGGTATTGATGCTGTCTGGGTTTATGCCCAAACGATGCATGCCGGTGTCTACTTTTAACCATACTTTAATGGCCCCTGCTAACTGGGCCTGCTCAAGGGCTTCAAGCTGATATTCGTCATGCACCACTGTTTGGAAGTTATTGGCCAGCATAATTTCGATATCGCTGGCTTTAAAAAAACCTTCCAGCAGCACGATGGGCTTAGTAATGCCACCGGTGCGCAAGGCCAGAGCCTCTTCAATGCGAGCAACGGCAAAGGCATCGGCATCGGCGAGCTGTTGCGCAATAGGCACTAAGCCATGGCCATAGGCATTAGCTTTAAGCACGGCCATTACTTGGCTATCAGGGGCAAGACTTTTAACGCGCGCTAAATTAGCGCGCAGGGCACAAAAATCAATGGTTGCGGTTGCCAACGCCATAGTGGTTAATACTCGTCGTCCATCGCCGGGCCAGCGTAATTATCAAAGCGTGAGTATTGCCCTTGGAAGGTTAACCTGACCTTACCAATAGGACCATTCCGCTGCTTACCGAGGATAATCTCTGCAGTACCTTTATCTGGACTGTCTTCGTTGTACACCTCATCGCGGTAGATAAACATGATTAAGTCGGCGTCCTGCTCAATTGACCCCGATTCACGCAAATCCGAGTTAACTGGGCGCTTATCAGCACGTTGTTCAAGTGTCCGGTTCAGCTGCGAAAGCGCCACAACAGGGCACTCGAGTTCCTTCGCCAGTGCTTTTAATGAGCGCGATATTTCGGCAATTTCTAGGGTTCGGTTATCCGATAAGCTTGGCACCCGCATTAATTGCAGGTAGTCGACCATAATCATGCTAATGCCACCGTGGTCGCGGGCAATTCGCCGCGCGCGTGAGCGCACATCGGTAGGAGTTAGGCCCGAGGCATCATCAATGTACATTTTGCCTTTTTCAATCAACAAGCCCATGGTTGAGGACAAGCGGGCCCAATCCTCGTCGTCCAGCTGGCCCGTTCTCACCTTAGTTTGGTTTATGCGCCCGAGCGAGGCGAGCATACGCATCATGATTTGCTCTGAGGGCATCTCCAACGAGTAAATAAGCACCGGCTTATCTTGGGTCATCGCCGCATGTTCGGCCAAGTTCATGGCAAACGTGGTTTTACCCATGGATGGGCGCGCTGCAACAATGACTAAGTCCGAGGGCTGCAAACCCGCAGTCATCTGATCAAGGTCAGAGTAACCGGTGCTGACTCCCGTAACCCCGTCTTGTGGCGACTGGTAAAGCTCTTCAATTTTATCCACGGTCTTTTCTAAGATAGTGTGGATATTTTGCGGCCCTTCAGTGCTTTTAGTGCGCTGTTCAGCAATTTTGAATACTTTGCTTTCTGCAAAGTCGAGTAAATCATGGCTACCGCGCCCTTCGGGATTAAACCCGGCTTCGGCAATTTCATTGGCAACACCAATCATTTCGCGGATCACCGCCCGCTCACGCACAATAGCAGCATAAGCGCTAATATTGGCCGCACTAGGAGTGTTTTTAGCTATTTCACCGAGGTAAGCAAAGCCACCCACACTGTCGAGTTGATTGTTTTTCTCTAACGACTCGGAAATAGTGATCAGATCGATAGGCTGGCTGTCTTCAACCAAGCGCTCCATAGCCTCAAAAATCAGTCTGTGGGTACGCGTATAAAAGTCCTGAGCCACGACCAACTCAGCAACACGGTCAAAGGCTTCGTTATCGAGCATTAACCCACCAAGCACGGATTGCTCGGCTTCAATGGAGTGGGGAGGAACTTTTAGGCTATCAACCTGTTTATCTATTTTTGCCATACATACTCAAAAGGCGGGGTGAATGGCTTTATTTTATCGGCTTAGCATCGCAGTGCAACAACTGCTTCGCTTTTTTGCTCACTGGTAAACAAGAAAAATAGCGAGCCCTAAGGGCTCGCCGAGGTTGGGTTAGTTTTTACGTAGGTGGGTGTTGCCACTAATGGTGGTTACTTGCACTTCGGCTTCGCCTTGGCCTAGTGTGAAGTGCAGGCTTTCACCTGTACCGTACTTAGCTTCCACGGCTTTATCATCGCTCAGTTCGTTGCGAATATCGCCGCCGGCATGGGCCTCTAAGTCAAATCGTGCTGACAGATCACCAGGTAGGTAGAGGTCTAAATCACCACTGACGCTCTCGGCGCGGATTTGCCCGTCGGCGTGGAGTTTCGCCACACGGACCTCAAGTTCGCCATTGACGGTATTAATTTTTAAACTGCCTAAGGCTTGAGCACTTAGTTGCAGATCACCGTTGACGTTTTCAAAGCGGATATCTTCAGCACGAGTGCTCGATTCCACGTCACCATTGACCAAGGTCATTTGTAATTGCCCTTGTGAATCAAGGTCGTTGATATCACCATTGACGGTTTGATAACGGATCTCTCCGGCCAGGTTTACGCCATCAATATCGCCATTGACGGTCTCTAAATTCAACTTGCCCTGTAACTGCTTGGCGTCAATATCGCCATTCACCGTTTCCACACGGGTATCATTGTGCAGTTCACTGACCATCACATCAACGCTCACCCCTTCCATCACCAAGGCACTGGCATGGGGCATGTATATGGTTAACTTAGACCCCTCGTCATTATCACTATTATGCCCCCAACCTTGATTGTAGCGCTTGGGCATATCAACAATAAAATCAGTACGCTGACCACGATTCTCAAGGGTATAGCCCTCGGCTTTGTCATCCAGCTCGCCGGTCACTTTAAAGGTGCTTTTGTCCCAACCTTTAATAATAACTTCGCCACGTTGGTTATCGATATAAATACGGCCATCCTTTGGCACGTCGAGTTGCTCATCAATTTTTTCGCCAGCGAAGGCCAAAACCGGGGCTAGCGCTAATGTATAAATAATTGCTTTCATTGTTATGCTCCTAAATACGCTGTAATACTGCGCCCTGCTTGGGCTGGTGTACGTTGTTAATTAAATTCAGTTGTTGTTGATAAACCTGCGCGAGCATATTAAGCAAAGCGCGGTTGTTAGGTTGCTCCTCAAGCGCGGTTTTGATTGCTTGCTCCGCTTGCTCGAGCTCTTGTAATTGCTGTTGCCAATTATCGGTCAGCGCCGGCTGTGCTTGATACTGCACCAGTAGGCTCTGCTTTTGCTGCTCGAATACATCGCTTATCACTGCGAATTGGTTACTCGGTTGCGAGCCTTGTTGGCTTGGTAAATTGAACCCGATTACGGCGACTAAAATGGCAGCGGCGGCACTACCCAAAGCTGGTTTAAACCAGCTTTTATCGGCTGTATGCTTGTGTGCATTAATCCCCTGCTCAATACCGGGCCAAAGATCGCGCTCCGGGCTGATCTCTTTTTGCTGTTGTTGCAGCTGCTGGTTTAGAAACTGCTCAAAATCAGGTTTACTCATGCTCGTACCACTCCTTTAACAGCCCTCGGGCGCGATGATATTGTGACTTTGAAGACCCCACCGCCATATTCATAATCTTGGCTATCTCTTCATGGCGATAGCCCTCTACTGCGTGCAGAACAAAAACTTGTCGTGCCCGTTCAGGTAGCCGCACTATGAGTTTATCAAGGCCGTTAAGCTCATGGCATTGAGCCACTTGTTCATGCTCCATGCCCTGCTCTTCACTGCTCACGACGCGTTGCAGCCAGTTTTTTTGTTTGCGTAAATGGCTAATGGCAATATTACTGGTTACGCGGTGCAACCAAGTACTAAATTGCGCTTTGCCATCAAAGCTGTGTATTTTTTGCCACAACTGCACAAACACCTCTTGGCTCACATCCTCCGCCTGAGTGGTGTCAGCCGCCAAACGCAAACACAAAGCGTAGACTCGCTTGATATGCTGCTGATACAGCTGTGCAAAGGCCTGCTGATTGCCCTTTTTCACCTGTTGTATCAGTTCTGCCTCGCTTGGCGGCGGTGGTGCGGTTGCCCTTGCCTCTGCGGCATGACCCTGCATGCGATATATCCTGTTGTTGTTATTCGCTTTGTTAATGTATTAGACGCGCACTAAAGTACAAAGGGTTTAAATGGGTTTTAAATTATTTTTATTTATTTTTTTGCGTGCACAGAAAGTGTAAGGACATTGGATTTTTAGGGCTTATAGGATAATCTTGTAGTGCAAGGAATACGCAGCAATAACGGAGATTCAAGGATGATAGACGAAATACAACCCAACTATGCAAGCTATTCAATAGACGAACTTGAAGACGCATTAAGGCACGTGGACAGCGAGGCCTACCCGCAAAGAGTGCAAGCGATTAAGCAAGAGCTCCAAATCAAACGCGCACAACATACTGCCGCTAAACAAGCTAACACTGAGCACTCAGATAATGAGCAGTTTTTTAAATGCCCGTCTTGCCTTAAGTCCATCAGCTTTTTCTCTAAAGCGGCAAACTCTTGGGGGAAAACCAAAACATGCCCGCACTGCGGCGCGCACTTCGAGGTTCGCATGAACTATGTCGCTTTGGCTATTGCCGTGGTGCCTTTGGTGTTCGTGCATCGCCTGCTATTCATACCGGTTTTAGTGGCGATGGGGCTACCTGGCGCTATCGGCATGGGTGTTGTCACCGGCACGGCAATGGCCTTGTCGATGCGCTTTAAAAAGCCCTCTCAGGATTAATTTATGCCAAACGCTCAACGGAAAAACTTATAAAGGTCGACATTTGAATAACTTAGCAATCATAGTGATACGTCTATATCAACGCTTTGTCTCCCCTTACAAAGGATTTCGTTGCGCCCATGCGTGCTTACATAAAGGTGCATCTTGCTCTAGTGCCGTCCTCGCCATAGTAAAGCAACACGGCTTTTTTCGTGGTTATGCCAATATCAAAGCACGATTGCATGCCTGTAAATTGGCCCACGCCACACTGCAACTCAACGCTCAAGAAGATAGCAACAAACGCAAAAAGAAAGAAAACTGCCATGACTGCTGCGACCCATCCGCAGCATGTGACGCAGCCAGCTGTGCCGGCAAAGGTAAGCATTGCGACTTAGCCGAGCTACCTTGCAGTTGTTGGCTTTAGATGCAAATACTAGCTTTACCTCGCGCATAGATGCAATGCACTAAAAAGCCCCTTTGTAGGGGCCGAGATTGGTAGTAGGGATAGTTAAACTCGCTAAGGTGATAGCTCCTCAGGGGTTTTATACTGCCAACCTAGGAATATCACTCGGCGCTGACCACCTAAATTTCCACCTTGTGACTTTTTCAGCGCGGTGTCGTAATGAATATCACCATCACCACATACACTGACCCTTTTTCCCCGAATGGCACCGTACAACTCACCACTGGCACCAAACTTTACATTACTATAGGGTGCATAAATAGTTCCGTACATTTGTCCCGTACCCGAGAGCTCAACACCAAAGTCGCCCCCGCATTGGGTTGCTGCGGAGTTATCTTGATACCCAGAATACAGACTGAAAGGCGGTAGCTTGTTGCTATTAAGTGTTTTCTTGAGCACGTTAACGGGTTGCTGAATTTGACTTTTACCTTGAACAAATAACGTCAAACTTGCACCTTCACTGATATTTAGTGCGCTATTACCATTGGTTGTAAGCTTGAAATCGCCATTAATGTAAAAAACGACATCTCCCTTTGCAATCGTCAATTCAGCTCCATCAATAATCAGATCATCTAGAAAGTATACCGACCCGTATTGCCGCCCCAATATAGAAGTGGAGGTTGGCATATAGATAGAACCCAAACTATCACGACCTTGTTCGTCGTCGAACTGTGCATGATTACCCCATCCTCTCACATTAAGCCCCTGACGAGGCAACTTTTGCTGCAGTTTTGCTAACTCAGAGGGCAACGAGTAAGGATCACAGTTGGTGTCTGGGTCTTTAGGGTCGTGGTAAGGATCCGCGCTGTTACTGGCAGGAACAGCGGGAACGGTAACAGTTTGGTGATAAGGCGCACCTTTATAATTAGTGCCGGCGATAGAGTCTTTATTATTTTCTTCCGTGGTATTGTTACCACCATACAGAACGGCTAACCCATTATTGTTGATGTTTCTAACAGCAAATGAGGGAGTAAAATGAACATTTTGCTCGGCTCTTACCACCCCTAATATATGGCGCCCCTGATAAGTAACACTGCCTTTTGCCAAAATATCACCGCCAATTCGCGTTTTCACAGGAAAACCAGGCGGTATCGTATAATCTCCTGAGCTACCGCCACTGACATCAATATCGCCATTGGCATGAACAGTCCCGGATATAAATCCTGCTCCGGTAATGTTGATGTTTCCTGTTGCACGTACATCACCCCACGTGGAAGAACCACCACTGACAACGATATCCGCATTAGGTGAAATCGTTTTTACATGCGCCTGGGTTGAGGCGTTGTCGCGATCGTACTGGCCATCAAGCTGCTGCGAATCATAGCTATCTATGTTCCCACCCGCTGAATTTAAGACTCCATCACAGCCAACTATGGCGGTGTTAAAAGGCGCATAGCCACCGTTACTGGTGACGGCGTATCTGGCCACTAAATTAGCCTCTGCTTCACCAGCATAACGCTCTCCTAACGCAGCGATTTCCAGCTCGCCCGCCCCATTTTTATTTAGCTGTGCACGATACTTTAGGTCTCCCTTATGAATGGAACCACTGTGTGCTTGCTGAGTTTGCGCTACAAGCTCATCAATATCAGCATCAGGGTTTGCATGCAGTTGCTGCTGCACTTTCTCAGCCTGAGCAAAAACGGCTCGTTCAGACATCATCCGCGCATTAACTTTCTTCTGAAAGTTGCCACTGAGGCGCTCTTGCACGATGCTGTCTTTTAGTGAAGTAAATACCACCACGCCAGCGACCACGGTTAATAACATCACACTGACTAGAGTGAAGCCCTGCTGTTGCTTCATGAACTTGCTCCGTATAGTTCACTTAAAATTAATCGCGACGCTGCAATATCGATTTGTACTTGGCCTCCAAACTGCTGCGGCAATCCCTGAGGAGTAACATTAATGGTGGTGAGCTTGGTGGTCGCATCATAGCTAAAACTGAGCGCCGTCACACCAGTCAAGATGTCTTCGCCGCCAGCGCCCATATCACACTGTATACGCCCATCAACCAAGCGGTATTGCTCAATATAATCAGCGCTAGGCGTGGTTCCCAAACACGATAAAACGCCCGCCTGTTGCTGAACCCGCAGCGTACTGCCATCAGCACTGACCACAGGCGCAAATGGGGTTTGTTTAAGACTGCGAGTGAGCACCTGAGAAGTGAAACGAACCACCTCTTGGGCATTTTCTAGCTCTTTAGTCGCACTTACAGTGCCTTTGATAGTGGCGTAAGAAAGCCCAACGCCAGCGATTAAAAAGCTACCTACGGCTAAAGCAACCATTAGCTCAACTAAAGTAAAACCTAAATGAGCGCGTTTCATAAGCCACACTCCGCTGCCGAGAGCGTTGGATATTGAGCAAAAATGCGCAATTTAGATTGCAGGCCATCATCAAGGCGACTATCTGGCCATTGCACTTCAATGGCTAAATCGTCGTTAAAATTAGCGGGAAAGGTAATGCTGTAGTCATCGATTTGCGGTGCTAAGGTGGTGTTTTTGAAGTTGCCGTTAAAACCACCACCATGCTTGAGCGCGCATAAATTTGGCCAGATGCGCTCTGCAGCATTGTTGGCCTGTACAATAGCCATGGTGTAGTTGAAGCTGCTCGTCGCATACTGCAATGACTTGAGTTGTGCGCTGCCCAGCCCCAACAAGGCAATGGCTGCAATCGCCACCGACACCATAATTTCTAATAACGAAAAGCCAGACTGGATTGCTTTTACACGCATGCTTCACCTTCCTCAGCTAGCCAGCTTTGGCCGCTGCGTAGTACGCATAAGCGATAGTCCGTGGTACTGGCATCATTGTCAGTGATCAATACATTAGTGGCGTTGTTAAGCTCACCAGTGATGGCAACAATGCGGTTAGGTAGCGCAATCGTTAGCGAGCTATGTTGCTTGGTAAAAGCTCTTAGCACGGCTTCATTCGCTTCACCTGGATTGGCTATCACTTGCCACTGTTCGGCTGTAGCGCGCAAATTAATGGCTCGCTCACGCTTAACAGCTTCGCTGCGAGCGAACTTAAACACACTATGAAGTTGGTTCGCGTGATTGACAATGCGGTCTTGCTTTATGAACTGTATATACGACGGCGTGGCGATAATGGCGGCGATAGCGATGATTGCTACCACCACCATTAACTCAACTAAAGTAAAGCCTAGGGCTGAATATCTTCCTTGATGCATGGGTTAGTTACCCCAACAATCGTCGTCATCACCACCGCTAGCGCGTTGCTGACCGACTTCGTTGATACTCAGGGTGCCACACTCGTCACCACTCTGTGCAGCTTTGGGAATAGCCCGCAAGGTAAACTTTTTAGCATCATAATGTGCGCCGCCGCTACTAGAGATAGTTGGCTGCGGCACATACCGTAAGGTGTAATAATCAGACGTGGGGAGGGTAAAGTTGCTAGGGTATCCGCCCATACGAGAATATGTACGCTCAAGCACAGCAACAACTTGCAGCATATTTTGCTGCATATCCGCACGGCGACCTCTTTCCATATACTCGCTGTAGGCTGGCATCGCCACTGCATACAAAATACCGATAATAGCGACCACTATCATCATTTCTATCAGGGTAAAACCGCGTTGTAGCATTCCTTGTAAGCGCATTGTTTTGCCTAGAGTTTTATTAAGACTGGGTTAAGATATAATGACAACGCTGTCAAAGTCAACTTGTGCTATCGTCGCACATTGGCTGCCAACATATCGTGATGAAAAACTTTATTGAAAATATTTTTGTTACTAATCATAAGCTTAAATTAAAACTATTAACTTAATAAAGTAATCGGTAACAAGTAAAAGTTCCGGCTATTAATACTTTTCAACTTAATCGTCCCTAAATTAGACATTGGTAATACAATATCACAATAAATATTTAGTGCAATAACTCTAAATATACTTTTACAGGGTAATCATGCTAATTACGTCTAAACAAACAGGCCTTTCCCTCCACTATCACCTTTAAAGGTGGTCGCGGTAATAAATCAGTGTTCATTTTGGCCGAAACGAAAGAAATCGAGTAGATAGGCAGAGCCTGTCAGGTTGAAACCTGACCTACAGAAGTCAGTCTTTTTGATTCGCGCTTTCGATCTAGGCTTTTTGTGGAATGCGCTTGAAACAACGAATAGGACTGAAAGCGGGTATAAGAAAGAACAGCTTCACTCCCGCCGCTTGAGGATCACAAGTTCTGCGAGAAACGAGCAATGTCAACATCAGACAGGCATAAAAAAACCGCGCCTAAGCGCGGTCTTTATAAAGCTAATCGACGATTAAGCTTCAGCAATAACGATCACTTTGATAGAAGCCATCACTTCTGCGTGAACCTGGATTGCTACGTCGAAT
>CEVA01062599.1_pt1 | contig 74521 bp, 66 predicted proteins | sample 361521 | NCBI WGS metagenome assembly CEVA01 (sample SAMEA2622823, study PRJEB7988) | marine metagenome | isolation source: saline water (ENVO:00002010), including | reverse complement strand
CCAATAACTCACCCTACATCCACATCCTCAGTAATGGGGATTTCAAGGGTGCCGACGAATGAGCAAATCCGACCCAATCTGGAACTGGGCACTCCCGGCCGTGCTGTTGGCGGGGTTGATGACTTGGCTCGTCTTACAGCCAGCCCAGCCGCGAAAGGAGAAATCATCCGGACCGGAACCACAATTAAAACTCGCCAGAGACTCGCATGATTTTGGCACCGTGATGGCGGGCCAGAAAGTCACACAGCGTTTTAAGATACGCAATACCGGGGATGCGCCACTGATCCTCGGCAAAATTTCCGCGTCCTGTAGTTGCACCGTGCCACATGTGGAAAGAAAACGCATACAGCCCGATGGCGCCGCCACAATCACCGCTGAACTGACAGTGAAGACGGGCAAGAACACCCAGAGCATCTACATCGAATCGAACGATCCCGGACAAGCGCGATCCATCATTCGCCTACACGCCGAGGGCATCGCCACCGTACTCCTTGATCCGCCTGGTTTTGACTTTGGCGAACTACGGCTTGGCCAAACCTCAACCAATACCATCCGGATGACCGCCGGCGATGGCCGCCCCTTTGCTCTGATGCGCCCAACCCTGCCCGAGCTGCCGGGCATTGAGGCGGCGCTCGAGGCCCGGCCCGTTGAACCCAACACTGAGGGCCGTGCCGCCGGCTGGGACGTTTCCCTCATTGTGACCCCGCGCGAACACCATCAGCCGGAGATCGATTTCTCCCCCGTCATCCACACGGATCATCCCTTGATCCCCGCCCGCGAAATCAACTCCTACCTCGCCCTGCGTCATCCCCTGCAATGGCAGGAAAAGCCCCGGCACTTCCTTGGTGTGGCACATCCTGGAGAAAGCCGACAAACCAGCCTCATCCTCGCCAGCGACAGCAATTCCAGCTTCAAGATCATCGAGGCCGCCGCCGTTCATGGCGACATTTTTAAAGTTGAAACCGAGCCCATCGACGAGGGCCGCCGACACCGGCTGATCCTGACCGCCGCCCTGCCCTCCGACATTCCTCAGGGGTTCCAAGCCACCCGTCTCAACATTCGCACAGACCTCCCCGCCGCGCATACCCTTGAGCCCAGTTTTTCCATCCATGTCATCCCTCGCTGAATCGCCCCGCAACATCATCCTCGGCTCGTTGCTGGCCGGCGCAGGCTTGATCATCCTCTCGCTTTTTCTGCCCCGCGTTACCGGCCTGCACGCCAAGCTGCCCGATCCTCTCAAGCCTCTCTCCCAGGAAATCTCCTATAAACTTGCCGTGGATAATTCATTGGCCGGAACCGGAGTCATCCTTGATCTTCGTTCACGGGACAAGCGCGCCCAAGACCCTGTTCCCGGCGGCGCCATTGTTGTGCCGGAAGAATCCGGTGACCCGGAATGGGACAAGCTCGCTCCCCTCCTTGAAAGCCTAGTGGACACGCCGGTTTACGTCATATTTCCCGCCCGAGGAGAACATCCTGGTTTCTTCAAAATCCGTTCCCGGCCGCTCGACCTCTGGTCGGTAAACATGCCCCATTAGATGGACGCTGAGCCCACACCCATCTCCTCCGCATGGCCGCCTCTGGTCATCCGACTTATTACTGGCAGTCTCCTGCTCTACTCTGGCTGGCTCAAGCTCGGCGACCTCAACAGCTTCGCCAACACTCTCGACACCATGCAGCTTCCCGTACTGCGCGACCATCCCGGCCTGCTCCTGCAGTTTGCCGAATCCCTTCCTTGGTTTGAGCTGGGCTTGGGGGTGCTGCTCGTCAGCACATTTGCCGCCCGCCCCGCCTCACTGGTCGCCGGCATGCTGTTTCTTGCCTTCACGGTACTGCTGACCTCGCTGCGCCTGCAGGGCTTTGAGGGCGAATGCGGCTGCCTCGGCCCACTGCTATCTGCGCGTGTGGGCTGGCTGCACGTGATTCTGGATGCACTGGTGACCGTCGCTTGTTTTGCGGCTGCGTTTGGATGGAGAAATCAGCCGACGATGGACACCACCTCATCCTCTGCCGAAACCCCGGCCACGAGCGAATAAATATCCCGCTGGACGCAATACCTCACGTCCGCCGCCAAATCCGGCAGGCTCAATAAACGGCGGCCATTCCGGGCGTAACGCATGGCCCCCTCAAGATCATCGCCCATGCTTAGGAACAAGTGGCGCGCGAGCTGTGCGGAATCCTCCACCCCAGTTCCGTATAAGTCCCACAGTTCATTCGTGATTGCGCCGGCGGCAAGGACATCCTCCAAGGCCGCCTCCTCGTACGTCCCTCCACAAACAATGATCAGGCAGGCCGGAGAATCAGTCCGAAGATGTTTCAGTGTTGAAGTAAGATTCAAGAAACTGCCCACAAACACTTGCCGCGCGCCTGCACATGCCCTCAAGGCACGCGTCCCATTCGTGGTGGTGGTGATGATCGTTTTGCCCGCCACCGCTTCCGTCGTGTACTCGCGCGGCGAATTGCCGAGATCAAAGTCCGTTCCGCCGGCCTGCGCGGCCGTGATGCGATATCCCTCCCGTTCCCCAGCCAACAACGCGTCCGGCCGCGACTCCTTCGCAGCAAGCGCCTCCTCAATCGTGGCCACCGGCAGAATTCCATCTGCTCCATTGGCCAGTGCGGCAACCATACTGCTCGTGGCACGAAGAATGTCGAGTACGATACAGGTGGTTTCGGACAGGTCCGTTTTGGCCAGCGCCTCAAAATCAGCGGGGGTGTTGGTAACGCGAAGCATAAGTTGCGAGTAGTGAGTGGGGAATAGGAAGTAGTGGAAAGGAGCTTGAGCCTCAAGATTTCCCTCTCAATCCATCCTGCGTGCGCACATGATGAAAAAGGTATTGCTGGGCGTAGCCGTGATGGGGAGCGAAGTGTTTTTGGATAAAGGCTTGCAGGCGCTTGGGCTTGGGGGCGCGGTGGGGAAAGTAGAGCTGACGCAGAGCTTTGAGGACCCAGGTATCAACAGGGAACGCGTCGGGAAAGCCATAGGCGAACAGGAGAATACAGTCGCCAACCTTGGGGCCGATGCCAGGAAGGCGCTGGATTTCTTCACGAGCCTTGGCGTAGGACATGGCGCGGAGAGCCTCGAGTTGAATCTCGCCCCGCCCAATCATTTGGGCGCTGCCCAAAAGGTACTTGGCGCGGTAGCCCATGCGACAGGCGCGCAGTTCGGCCTCGGTGCAGGCGGCGATGCGTTCCGCTGTGGGAAAAGTGTGCCAGCCGACGCGTGCGGGTTTGCCAAAGCGCGTGCAAACTTCGCCGATGATCTGCTCGATCTGCACAATCTGTTTGTTGCTGGAACAGATGAAACCCGCGAGGGTTTCCCAGGGATCCTGCTGCAGTAGGCGCAGGCCATGGCAGGTGCGGCGAGCGGCGGCGAGATGCGGATCAGCAGCGGGGAAACCGCCGTAAATGGTTTGCAGGTCAAGATCGACTTGCAGGTAATCGCGCAACCACTGCCAATCGCGGATGGGGCGCACGACACGGGCGGCGATGGTTTGGCCGTTGGAGGCTAGGCGAACCCAACGACCGGCAAGGACGTTTTCCCATGCGCCATCGACTTCGCGCCAGCGGAAGGCCTGTCCGGAGGTGAGCGTAGCCGCGAGATCATAGTCGCGTACCAGAAACGTGGCGGTGGCTGAGGCCGCCATGCGCTAGTAGGTGATCAGCGAGCTGATCGGAGCACCGTTCATTTTCTCACGGCCATTGAGGAAACCCAACTCGATGAGGAACCCAACCTCCACAATTTCCGCGTCGATCTTCTGGAGCAAATTTGCCGCTGCCGCTGCGGTGCCACCAGTAGCGAGAAGATCATCGAGAAGCAGCACGCGCGCACCGGGCTGGAGAGCATCCTGATGAATGGCGACGGTGGCTTCGCCATACTCCAAGCTATAACTTTCCTCGTGGGTTTTCCATGGCAGCTTGCCCTTTTTGCGAATGGGCACGAAGGCGGCACCGAGCTGCTTGGCAGCTGCGGCAGCAAAGATGAATCCGCGCGCATCGATACCCACACAGGCATCGATACCGGCCCCAGCATGCTTGGCGGTCATAAGGTCGACGGCACCGGCAAAGAGGCGGGCGTTGCCAAGCACCGGGGTGATGTCCTTAAACTGGATTCCCGGCTGCGGAAAGTCGGGTACGTTGCGGATGGCAGCCTCGATCTCGGTGGCGGTAACGGCGCTCATTTAATGATGCTCGTATTTCTCCAGCTTCTCGATCATTCGGCGCATGCGCGCGAGGGCAATGTTCTGCACCTGCCGGACACGCTCGCGGGTGACCCCGAATTGCTCGCCCACTTCCTCCAGCGTTTTCACGTCTCCCCCACCAATTCCAAACCGGTATTTTAATATCTCTGCCTCGCGTTCGCTAAGTGTGTCCAGCAACTGATGCAACATAGCGTTGACGGTTTTTTCCTCCAGTTCCTCGTAGGGATTGTGAACATGGCTGTCCTCCACCAGATCGCCCAGCGTATCAGAATCCGCGTTGTCCCCTACCGGGGCATCAAGAGACGCGGGGCGAATGGCGGCGGTCCGGAGTTGGGCCACGCGCGCGGCGGTCATGTGCATCTCCTCAGCCAATTCATCATCGGTGGGTTCGCGTCCGAGTTCCTCCTGCATGTGCATGGCCACGCGACGCATCTTGGAAATCTTGTCCACCAAGTGCACAGGCAGTCGAATGGTTTTGGACTGGTTGGCAAGGGCCCGCTTGATGGATTGCTTGATCCACCACGAGGCGTATGTGGACAGCTTGCCACCCTTGGCGGGATCAAAGCGGGTGACCGCCTTCATAAGGCCCATGTTGCCCTCGTCGATGAGGTCCAAAAGCGGCAGGCCGAGCCCCTCGTAATCACGGGCGATTTTGACCACCAGGCGAAGGTTGGCCTTGATCATGTGTTGCTCGGCCTCCTCGTCACCTTTCTTGATGCGCGCGGCCAGTTCAATCTCCTCCTGGATGGTGAGCAACGGGGTGCGAGCAATCTCGTTCAGGTAAAGTTTGATGGCCGAGTCACCATCATAAGCTGGCCCAGCGTGATCGGGCTGTTTGGCGTGCGAAATGACCGACACCGGCGGATGCTTGGAAACGCCGTTGGTGCCCTTCTTTTTCCTGACAGCGGGACGCTTCCGCGCCGAGACCTTTTTGCCTGCGGTTTTCTTTTTCACCGTTTTCCCTGATTTAGCCACCATGCGGGGATGAAAAGTACTGATTCGCCCTAAAGTGGCAAGTTTTTAGACGCCTTTTTCGTGTTAAACCTCCAGCACCTTTTCACAGCGGGTCAGGTTGCGCGGGCGCCCCTTGGTCACCAGAATATCATCCTCGAGACGAACCCCACCGACACCAGGATAGTACAACCCCGGCTCCACCGTAAGGATTTGGCCCGGGCGAAATTTGGCCTTGGATCCCGCGCCGATGCGAGGCATCTCGTGAATCTCCAGCCCCAGCCCATGCCCCGTTCCATGAAAAAACCCTTCCATGTGGCCATTTCGACGACCGGAAAACCAACCGCCTGATTCAAAATGATCCACCACCGCCTGATGCGCGCCGACCATCGACACCCCGGCACGAATCTTGGACATCGCCACCTCCTGCGCCTTGAGGACGGCCGCATACATCTCCCGGACGCGCTCGCTAGCGCGACCCCGCACCACCGTGCGAGTGATGTCGCCGAAATAGCCCGTCTTCTCCGCTCGGGGAAAAATGTCGATGATGATGGGTGAATGCGCCTTGAGCGGCCCGTGACCCCGTTCATGCGGATCGGTGCCTTGATTGCCGCAGGCGACAATGGTATTCGCGGCGATGCCGCCGGCCGTTAGCACGGCCGCGCCAATGATGGCCTGCAGTTTCTCGCTGGTTAGCGTGGCGTTACGGTAAATGAGCCGTCCTCCCTTGTCTATACGGCTCCGGCGCAGGGTCTGAATGGCCTCCGACATGCCCACCTCGGTCATTGCCACGGCGGCTTTCACTTTGCGAATTTCATCCGGTGTTTTAAACTCGCGCTGTGGAAAAATCGGCCCGCGACTGGCTTTCACCCGGACGCCCAACTTCTCCAGCTTCACCGCCAATCCATGGGGAAAACTTCCGGGCACAGTAACTGAACGAATTTTGCGCTCCTTTAAAACAACCGCCACGACCTCAACCAGCGGCACCTCTCTGGCGCCATGCCCCTTCGCTTTCTCGGCATATTCGGACAACGACAGGACGCGGCAATGGGGTGCTAGTCTTTTGGCCCGGTCGAACTCCAAGTCGCTCATCACGATGTAATGCCGCCCCCGCAGCCGCAGGTAGATGAACGGATCCGGCACAAACAGGCCGGTGGCATAAAGCATATCGGCATCCTTCTCGCTGTCAGCAATGAGCAACAGATTTTCGGAAGGCATCCGCGAAGGTAGAAAGGTAGCGGACGGTCGAAAAGTTTTTTTTGCCTTTTAACAGCCGAAGCACCGGTCACCCGCATCACCCAACCCAGGCACAATGTAGCCGTTGGAATCCAGATGGCTGTCAATAGCCCCGGTGTAGATTTGAGACTGGGGAAATCGTTTGCGGACTGTACGCAGGCCCTCGGGAGCGGCCAGCACATGGACAAACCGAATCGTTCGCGCACCCCGACGCTCAAGCATTTCCCCCGCCGCCAAGGCGCTGCCTCCCGTAGCCAACATGGGGTCCAGCAGGAAAACCTCATAACGTGCTAAGCGACGCGGCACCTTGTCCAGATACCATTCCGGCTCGAGGGTCTTCTCATTGCGAGCCAGTCCAATGTATCCAACCCGGGCATCTGGCAGCAGTTCATCGAGGCCACTGAGCATCCCAAGTGCCGCCCGGAGAATCGGAACCAACAAAACCTCCCGAGCCAAAGTGACTCCCCCGGTGGCCGCCAGCGGCGTCTTCACCCGGCGTGACCTGGTGGGAAGATCCCGCGCGGCCTCGTAAACGAGCGGGACAGACAGTTCTCGCAAGAGTCGGCGAAATTCGCCGTGCGGCGTGGAGGCATCGCGCAGTCGAGACAGGCGCGATTGCACAAGGGGATGGTCGATGACGGTGACGTTTTTCAAGCTACCTGTAAATCACTGGAGAAAGATAATAGGGCCGACCAGGATCCAGCCGGGGAAACTCCACACCAAGATCCACTTTCAACTCAGGGTTATCGGCCTTGACAAAAAAACGAAGCAGACCGGACAAGTCGAACGGCGCGGCGTAACGCACGAGGCTGGCCGTGCCATCATCCGTGAGGCCAATGATGCGCTCGGCCTCGGCCACGGCGTCATCGAATCCGCCCAGCTTGTCAACGAAGCCGTTCTCGTATGCCACGACGCCCGAGAGGATGCGCCCATCGGCAAGACTCGCCCAGCCGGCGGATAGCGGCCGACCCTTGTCTTTTTTGTCACGGTTGAACTTTTGCGCCGCGCCGCGTCCGTCCTCGATGATTTTCTTGAACCGGCCAAAGTAAAACTGAACCAGTTCATCGAAGAGCTTTTCATCGCCGTCAGCCTCAATCTCATCGGGTGCTTTGAAGATGCTCATGGCATCCTTGTTCTCGCCGCTGGTGATGGTAAACGGCCGGGCTCCAACTTTTTCCATCAGGCCGTGGACGTTTACAGTTTGCATAATCACGCCAATACTTCCGGTGAGGGTCAGTTCATGCGCAACAATGAATTCACACGGAGCCGCAACATAGTAGCCACCGCTCGCGGCGATGCCCGACATGGAACAGATGACGGGGTTGCCTGTGTCCTCGGTATAACCCTCGATCAAGTCGTGGATTTCATCCGAAGCCATTACTTCGCCGCCGGGCGAATCAACCTGCAACAGAACGGCACGCACGGAGGAATCGCGCTTGGCGAGTATGAATTGGTCGCGCACGCGGGTGACCATGTTCTGGCCCGTGCCGTCAAAGCTGTATCGGGAAATAACGCCTTCCACCTTGATCACAGCGATTTTGGCCTGGGTGTCGCCATCGCGCATTTGGATTTCGCGATACTTGTCCAAGCCGGGCGCAGCGGACCGAAAACTGCCGGCCAAGTCTCCCATGGCTTGAATAAAACTAAAGCCCAACACAGCCAGAAAGAAGAGAAGCGCCAACCCAACCAGCCACCAACCGGAGCGCCGGCGAGGCTCATCTCCCCCGGCTGGGGGCATGTTGAGGCGGGGGGGCACACCGTGTTCCGGAGGGTCTTCACTCATGCGGTCAAGCTAGCGCGGGCGGCTTTTTCGGGCAAGTTTTTGCCGCTTGACGCACTTTGGCGCGAGGGCTAGGCTGCCGGCGAGTCAAGTTGTTGCTGGATGGCCAGCATGGCAAGTCGGATTCTTTTCCGGCTTTTTTGTTAGCCAAATTGTCCCCGGCAAACTGGCGGATGTGTTATGAATGCTGAACTTTTGGCTGTCCTAGACCAGTTTGAAAAAGAACGCGGCATCAAGCGCGAGGACCTGATGGCTGCGGTGAACGAGGCGGTGGTGACCGCGGCCAAAAAAGCCGTAGGCCCCGCGCGAGATTTGCGGTGTGAGACGGACCCAAAGACGGGCGAAATCCGCGCGTTTGCGAAATTGATCGTGGTGGACCGGGTGAAATCGGAACACGACGAGATTTCGCGGTTTGACGCAATGCAGATCAAGGATGATGCGAGACCGGGGGACGAGATTGAGAAGGAAGTCACACCCGCCGGTTTTGGCCGCATCGCCGCCCAACATGCCAAGCAGGCCCTGCTGCAACAAATGCGCCGGGCGGAAAAGGCGATGATTTGGGATGAGTTCAAGGACCGTACCGGTGACATTGTCAGCGGCACCGTGCGCGGCTTTGAACGCTCCGACGTGAAGCTGGATTTGGGCAAGTTTGAGGCACTCCTGCCCAACCGCGAACGCGTCCCCATCGAGGAATATCAGGTTGGTGAACGGCTGCGCTGCTTTGTGAAAGCGGTTGAGGATGGGCCGAATGGACCGGAGATTATCCTCTCCCGCGCCGACCCGCAGTTTGTCATCAAGCTGTTCAACAATGAAGTGTCTGAGATCGCCGATGGCACGGTGGAAGTCATTGCCATTGCGCGCGAACCGGGCTTTCGCACCAAGCTAGCGGTACACTCCCGGGACAACCGGGTGGATCCTGTGGGTGCCTGCGTGGGCCTGCGTGGGCAACGCGTCAAGAACATCGTCCGCGAGTTGAATAACGAGAAGGTCGACATCATCAAGTGGGACTCCGACATCCAGACCTACGTGACCAACTGCCTTGCGCCGGCAGTTCTGAAGGATTTTGAAATCGATGAGGCCAACAAGCGGGTGCGCATCCTCGTCTCCGAGGATCAACTCTCGCTGGCCATCGGCAAGCGCGGGCAAAATGCCCGCCTGACCAGCAAGCTCAGCGGCTGGCAAATTGACATCGACGCTGAGGAAGTGGAGACCGTCAGCTTTGACGATCAGGTTGCCCAAGCCATCGCCGCCATCGCCGCGGTGCCGGGCATCTCTGAGGAACAGGCCACTACGCTGGTCAACTGTGGCTTCCACACCTTTGAAGATCTTCGCCAAGCCGAGGTGGATGACCTTGCCGGCATGCCCGGGCTGGAGGAATCCGCCCAAGCCCTCCACGAGGCCGTACAAGCTGAGACGACCCGGCGTGAAAACGGCGAAACTCCCGCCGAGGCAGAACAGGCTGAACCGCAGCCTGATGAAACCCCTGAGTCAGAAGAAGAATCCGCGGAACCCGCTCCCGCGAGTGGAGAGGACGAAGAGGAAGCCACCGAGCAGGCTACCACGCCCGACGAAGAATCCGCGGAAGACAGCAAGGAAAGCATGGGCGAACCCACCCCATCCACCTGATAAGACACCATGCCCGTACGCATTTACGACATCGCCAAGAGCCTCGGCATCAAGAGCAAGGACGTGCTTGAGAAAGCCAAGGACTTAGGCATTCAAAATGCGCGTGTGGCATCCAGTTCGCTGGACAAAATCACGGCTGAATTTCTTGAGACCGAGATCGCCAAATCATTGAAGCCCGCCGAGGCTGAGCCGGAGGAAAAGCCCGCCGAAGTCGAGACTCCCGTGGATAGCGGCCCCATCCTCATTGTCGCCCCCGAGAAGGAACCCGAGCCCGACCCCGAGGAGAAACCCGAAGAAGAACCTCAGGCAGAGACCGAGGACGATGGCGAGGAAGCGGTGCTAGCAGATCAGGAGGATGCCCTAGAAACCGTTGAAGAAGAGGAAACCGTCGAAGCTCCAGAGCCTCCGGCAGCGGCAGCGGAAGCAACCGGCCCCAAAGTCGGCGAAAAAATCGGTTTTATTGATCTTGGAAATTATGTCCGGCGCCCGTCACGCCGTGAGCAACGCGAAAACCGCAAGCGTGACGAAAAGAAATCCGACCGTGGAAAAGGCGAACAAAAATCTGGCGGACCGGCCAAACCAAAGTTTACTGCGCCAGCCGACGCCCCAGTGGTAACTCTCAAGCCACCGATCATCGTCCGTGAGCTGGCCGAACAAATCAATCGCAAGCCTTTCCAACTCATCGCCGACCTCATGAAGCTTGGCGTATTCGCCAATGTCAACCAAGCCATTGACGAACAGACCGCAAGCCAGCTCTGCGCCAAGAATGGGTTTAAATTTGAGGCGCGCAAACGGGAACGCGGCGCGGCCAAGCCTGTGGTCGAGAAGAAGCACCTCGAACTGGACAACGACGATGACCCGAAAGATTTAAAGCCCCGCCCGCCCGTGGTGACCGTCATGGGACATGTTGACCATGGCAAGACCACACTCCTCGACGCCCTCCGCAAGGCCAACGTAGTCGCTGGCGAATCGGGAGGCATCACCCAGCACATCGGCGCCTACACCGTCACTCTCCCTCACCCGGAAAAGAAGAAACAGGATGCGCAAATCACCTTCCTCGACACCCCCGGCCATGCCGCGTTCAGCGCCATGCGTGCTCGCGGGGCAGATGTCACGGACATTGTCATTTTGGTCATTGCCGCCGACGACGGGGTGAAACCCCAAACCATCGAGGCCATCAACCACGCCAAAGAGGCAGGGGCGGAAATTATTGTGGCCGTCAACAAGTGCGACCATCCCAACGCCAACCCACAACAGGCCCGGACCGAATTGCAGGAGCACGGTCTTCAGTGCGAGGAATGGGGAGGCGACACCCAGTTTCGCGACATCTCCGCCCTGAAGAAGCAGGGACTTGACGAGCTGCTGGAGGCGGTGTTGTTGCAGGCGGAAATCATGGAACTCAAGGCCAGCGCCAACCGGCTGGCCGTGGGCAGTGTGGTGGAAAGCGCCATGGAACAAGGCGGCCCCACCGCGACTGTCCTTGTCCGCAAGGGCACCCTGAAGATTGGACAGGTCGTGATTTGTGGCCAGCACTACGGCAAAGTGCGGGCGCTCATCAACGAGGATGGCAAGCGCATGAAGGAAGCCGGGCCGTCCGTAGCTGCCAAACTGCTCGGTCTCAACGGCGCGCCCGAGGCGGGCGATGATTTTCACGCGGTGGAAAACGAGAAGGCTGCGCGCGAGCTGGCCGAAAATCGCGCCGACAAGGCGCATCAGGAATTCCTCGAAGGCCGGGCTGCGGGCGTCACGCTCGAAAACCTGTTCGACACTATCGCAGCCGAACAGGCAAAAATTTTAAAGGTCATTGTCAAGGCCGACACACAAGGCTCAGCCGAGGCCATCGTCGAGGCACTCAACAAGATTGAGTCAGAGAAGGTCAGCATGGAAGTCATCCATTCCGGCGTAGGCACGATTAATGAATCGGACGTCAATCTCGCCGCCTCCTCCACGGGTGTCATCCTAGGATTCCACACCCGGATCGACAAAGCTGTGCCCGATCTCGCCAAGCACCACGGAGTGCAGATCAAGACCTACAAGATCATCTATGAACTGGTTGACGAAGTGATGGACGCCATGGCCGGCCTGCTCGACCCCATTGCCAAGGAGGTCGTCATCGGCAGCGCGGAAGTGCGCGAATTGTTCCCGCTTTCCAAGGGTGGCGTCATCGCCGGTTGTGTGGTCAGCGACGGACGCATCTCACGCGGCAAGGTGCGGGTCATGCGCCGCGGCAAACCGGTACATACCGGCGAAACCGAGTCTCTCCGCCGATTCAAGGAAAATGTCGACGTAGTTCGCACGGGTATGGACTGCGGCATTCGCGTGCACGGCTTTGATGCCTACGAAAAGGGTGACGTCATCGAGAGCTTCAAGCTCGAGCAGGTTGCCCAGGAACTTTAAACCAACTCGGCCATGCCTTCCCTGCGCCATGAACGCGTGCGTGAATTGTTGAAACGCACCCTTGCTGAGATTCTCCGCCGCGAGATCGACAGCAGCGAGTGTGGCCTGTTGAACATCAACGAGGTTGGCGTCGGCAATGATCTCAAATCCGCCATCGTTTACGTCGGCGTGGTTGGATCCAAGGCACAGCGGCGGAAAGCCACCAACACGCTCGAGAAACAGCGAGGCCACCTGCAATCCCTATTGGCCCGGGACGTTGTGTTGCGATACACGCCGCGCATCAAGTTCAAGCTGGATGACTCCATCGAGCAGGGCAACCGCGTGCTGCAGATCCTCGAGGAGTTGGAGGATGGGCAGGCATGAAACGTCGGCTGAAAATCATCGACCGCATCCTCAACGCGCTCAAGGGCTGCCACACCTTTGCCATCGGCGGCCATATGCGACCCGACGGCGACTGCATCGGCTCGCAGCTCGCCTTGGCCTATTCCCTGCGCGAGCGCGGCAAGAAGGTGGTCGTCTGGAACCAGGATCCAATGCCCGAGAAGCTCGCCTTTCTCGACCCCAGAAAACTGCTCGCCACCCCCAAGCCCGGGAAAAAATTCGACGCCGTCATCACCACCGACTGCGCCAACTACGACCGCCTCGGCACCATCTGCCCCTGCATCGAACAACGCAGCTTGCTCATCAACATCGACCACCACGGCAGCAACTCGCGTTACGGCGACATCAATTGGGTGAACGCCCGCTCCGCTTCCACCGGCGAACTCATCCACCAGCTCATCAAGCAGGCCGGTTGGCCCATCACCCCCCTCATCGCCGACAACCTTTTCACCGCCATCAGCACCGACACCGGCAGCTTCCAGTACCCCACTACACGTCCCACCACCTACCACGCTGCCGCCGAACTGGTCACCAAGGGTGCCGACCTCGCCACCATCTGTAACGAAGTCTACCAAAGCTACCCCCTCTCCCGCGTGCGCCTGCTCAAGCACATGTACAACAGCTTCAAGCTCAGCCAGAAAAACCAGATCGCCTACTTCTGGATTCGCCGCCGCGACTACGCGCGTGCCGGTGCCATCCCCGACGAGAGTGAGGGCCTTATCGACCACATCCGCGACATTGAGACCGTCAAGGTCGCCTGCCTCTTTGAGGAGATCGAACCTGAGATCACCCGTATCAGCCTGCGCAGTAAGGCGCCCAGCATTGACGTCTCCGCCATCGCCGGCGCCTTTGGCGGGGGCGGCCACCAATCCGCCGCCGGCGCTCGTATCCCCGGCAACCCCCGTACTGTGCAACGCCAAGTCTTGAAAGCCGCCAAGGACGCCGTCGCCGCTATCAACGGAACTCCGTGATGTCCGAGCCCAGTGAAATTCACGGCGCGCTCCTCATCGACAAGCCCGCCGGCCCCACCAGCCACGACGTCGTCGATGTCGTCCGTGATCTGTACCGACTGAAGAAGGTCGGCCACTGTGGAACGCTTGACCCCGGTGCCACCGGTTTGCTCGTCTGCCTCCTCGGCCGCGCCACCAAGCTTAGCCAGAAACTCATGGCCGAGGACAAGGCCTACGAGGGTGCCATCTCCCTCGGTGCCACCACCGACAGCTACGATGCCGACGGTCAAATCACCGAGACCCGTGATCTGCCCGACCTCACCCTCAATGCTCTCAACGCCGCCGCTGCCACTTTCCACGGCGACCAGCAGCAACTGCCCCCCATGGTGTCTGCCGTCAAGAAGGACGGGGTCGCCCTTTACAAGCTCGCCCGCAAAGGCCGCGAGGTTGAGCGCGAACCCAAGCTCGTCCACATTTATCAATTTGAATTCACCGCCTACGCCCCGCCCGTCGCGCGCTTCCAAGTGCGCTGCACTAAGGGCACCTACGTCCGCAGCCTCGCCCACGAACTGGGCCAGCACCTCGGCTGCGGCGCACATTTAAAACACCTCCACCGCACCCGCTCCGGCACCTTCGACGTCGCCGACGCCATCCGTCTCGAGGCCCTCTGCCATCTACCAGAAGGGGAATTGCCCGGCCGCCTCATGACCCTGATCGACCTCGCCCGCCTGCTGCAGCCGGCATGAAAATCATCCACGACCCCGCCGAGCTCGCCCCGCCCACCGGCCGCGTCTGCGCCGCCATCGGCATGTTCGACGGCGTCCACCTCGGCCACCAACAAGTCATCCGCCAAGCCGTCACCGACGCCCACCAGCACGAGGCTGCCAGCCTCTGCGTCACCTTCGACAGCCACCCCGCCACCATCATTGCCCCTACCCGCGCACCACGTCTCATCCAATCCCTCCCACAGCGCCTCGACGCCATCGCAGCTCTCGGCGTCAATGCCACCCTTCTTTTAAAATTCGACGAGGCCATGAGCCAAGTCCCCGCCGCCGACTTCATCCGCCAGCTCCACAAAGGCTTGAGCGACATAAAGAGCCTCTGCGTCGGCGCCAAGTTCGCCTTCGGCCACAACCGCGCGGGCGACGTCGCCCTGCTCCAGCAACTAGGCAACGAACTCCATTTCACCGTCCACGGCCTTGCCGCGGTTGCCTTGGATGGCCAGACGGTCAGCAGCACCCGCATTCGCCAAGCCATCAGCGAGGGTTTGCTGGACGAGGCCACCCAGATGCTCGGCCGCGAGTACGCCCTGACCGGGCAGGTCATCAGGGGTGACCAGCGTGGCCGCGACCTTGGCCATCCTACCGCCAACCTCGACTGCGCCGGCCGCAGCACTCCGCCCCACGGCGTCTACGCCGCCCACGCCGAGGTCGATGGACAAACTCACCGTGCCGCCGTCAATCTCGGCCACCGCCCCACCGTCACCGACGCCACCCCTTCCTTCCACGTCGAGGCCCATCTCCTCGACTTCGACGCCGACCTTTACGGTAAAACCCTCCAACTCACCTTCGTCCAGAAAATCCGCGACGAACAGAAATTTGATTCCCTCGAAGTTTTGCAGGCGCAGATCACGAAAGATATCGCCACCATTCGGGGGATTTTCGCAGATCGCTGACCCGCCAAGACCATGCTCAAAGTTTACGAATACAAAGGCTGCGGCACCTGTCGCAAGGCGTTGAAATGGCTGGATGCACGCGGCGTGGATTACCAGAAAATCGCCATCCGTGAGCAACCGCCGAACAAGGTGGAGTTGCAGCGGATGCTCCAGGTGTACAACGGCAACCTGCGCAAGCTCTTCAACACCTCCGGCGGCGACTACAAAGCCATGGGCATGAAGGACAAACTGCCGGGAATGACCGCCGCCGAGGCTATCGACCTGCTGACCACCCACGGCAATCTCGTCAAGCGCCCCTTCGTGTTGAAAGGACAGGACGGCGTGGTGGGTTTTAACGAGGCGGACTGGACAAATCTGCTGGATTAAATCCAACAACCCGGCCCTTCCCGAATAAGTTTCCTTTGCGCCTCTTTCAGCGGGCTTTACATTGGCCGCGCATGAAGACTGAGGAAATCGCCGTCATCGACGAAGCGGTGCGAGCCGAAGGAGCGTTTCTCGAGCCCCTGCGCGCGGAGATTGGCAAAGTTATCGTCGGCCAATCCTACTTGGTGGATCGTCTCATCATCGGCCTGCTCGCCAATGGCCATGTGCTCCTGGAGGGTGTGCCTGGCCTGGCCAAGACCCTGGCCGTCAAGACGCTGGCCTCCACCATGGACCTAAACTTTTCGCGCCTTCAATTCACGCCAGACATGCTGCCCGCCGACGTGGTGGGCACGCAAATTTACAACCCGCAGAACGGCGAGTTTTCAACCCACCTTGGCCCCGTCCATGCAAACCTCGTTCTGGCGGATGAAATCAACCGCGCGCCCGCAAAAGTACAGAGCGCGCTCCTTGAGGCCATGCAGGAAAAGCAAGTCACCCTCGGAGACAAAACATTCGGTCTGGAGGAGCCATTCCTTGTTCTCGCTACCGAGAATCCCATTGAACTGGAAGGCACCTATCAACTGCCCGAGGCACAGGTCGACCGGTTTATGCTCAAGCTGAAGATCGAGTACCCCGACCGCTCGGAGGAACGGCAAATTCTCGACCTTATGGCCAAGACCGAGGGATTGCCCGAGGCCAACCGGGTGACTTCCGGCGAGCAGATCCTCAAAGCCCGAAAGTTGCTCGATGAGATTTATGTCGATGATAAGGTCAAGGATTACATCGTCGATCTCGTCTGCGCCACGCGTAAGCCGGACGAGTACAAGATTCCCATCGCACCCTACATCCAACTGGGCGCGTCGCCCCGCGCCACCATTTTCCTCACTCTGGCCGCCAAGGCACACGCCTTCACGCAAGGCCGCGGCTATGTTACTCCGCAGGACGTCAAGGCCATCGCGCTCGATGTCCTCCGGCACCGTGTGATCATCACCTACGAGGCCGAAGCCGAAGAGCTTTCCAGCGAGGACATTGTCCAGAAACTCCTCGACACCCTTCCCGTGCCATAGACCCATTCCGCCATGGTTCCCACAGAACTATTCGCCAAGGTTCGGCAGATTGAAATCAAGACAAATCGTCTGGTCACCGAGCTGCTTTCCAGCCAGTACACCAGCGCATTCAAGGGACATGGAATGGAGTTTGACGAGGTGCGCGAATATCAGCCCGGCGACGATGTACGGTTCATTGACTGGAACGTCACCGCGCGGATGAACACCCCGTTCATCAAGAAATTCGTTGAGGAACGCGAATTGACCGTGATGCTGGCCGTTGACCTCAGTGGATCCGGTCGGTACGGCAGCGGGGAACAGTCCAAGCGCGAACTGGCCGCCGAGATGGCCAGCGTCCTCGCCCTAGCCGCAAATCGAAATCATGATAAGGTCGGCTTGATCCTCTTCACCGAGGAAGTCGAGCTCTTTGTCCCTCCGCGCACCGGCAAGCGCCATTCCCTCCGCGTCGTCCGCGAGGTTCTTCATCACCAGCCCCGCCGGCGAGGCACGGATCTGCACGCCCCACTGGAATTCCTAAGCCGCATCTCAGCCCGAAAAACCGTCGCCATTCTCATCTCGGATTTCCTTGATGCCCTTCCCGAAAAACCCCTGCGACAAGCCAATCGCCGCCACGATGTTGTGGCCATACAGGTTTCCGACCCCGGCGAACACACCCTGCCCCTTGTCGGCCGCGTGGCGCTAGAGGATGCGGAAACGGGCGAAGTGATCGAGCTCTCCACCCGGCAAGCCGACACTTTCGCCGCCAAGCGCGCAGAGGAACAAGCCCTGCTGGAAGAAGATCTCGGACGGCTTGGCATCGACAGCCTCAGCCTCCGGACGGGCGAGGACTATGTGCGACCCCTGTCCCGTTTCTTCGCGGTGCGCGAACGTCGGCGCGCCTTCCGTCGATGAACGCCACCCACCCCAGTGCCGTCCCCGCTAAGCTGCTCGACATTAAGCCGCCCATCGAGAATTCCGACCCGTGGTCATGGCTCCCTTGGGCGTTTGCCTTGGCTGTCCTGCTGGCCTTCCTTGTGGCGGGCTTATTGTGGGTCTACCGCCGCACCGGGGAAACCCCACCCGGCGAACCTCCCCATATCGAAGCCATGCGAAAGCTCTCGGAATGCAAAAAACTCATTGGCGAACCCGCAACGGTCTGCGCACTGTTGTCGGACACCATTCGCGTTTATCTCGCGGAAAAATTCACTCTTCAGGCCTCCGAGCGCACCACCGATGAAATCCTTGATCACCTGAGAACCTGCACCCTGCTCAACAAGGAGGAACTGGGATTGGCCGAGGATTTCCTCAGGGAATGCGACGACGCTAAGTTCGCCGGCACCGATCCTTCAGGAGAAGACATGGCGAAGCTTCATGAGATGGCCGACCGACTGGTTCACGTCACCGCCTTTAAACCCGCCCCGCCAAAGTCCACGTGAGAACCCACGCGACACGCTGGCTGATCATCGCCATGCTCTGGCTGACGCCGGTGTTCATCGGTTGGGCCATTGTGCGCGCGCGCGACATCTCCTTCCGCGACCCTTGGTTCCTATCGCTGCTCATTTTGCTTCCCATTGGCGCGTGGTTGCGAGGCCGCCAAGGAGCCCCCGCCGCCCTGCTTTATTCCTCCGTGGCATTGGTCCGCCAGTTCACACGAGATGCGCCATCACGCGCCGGATTGATCCTGAATTCCCTGCGCTGGCTCGCTCTCGCTCTGTTCATCACCGCCATGGCCCGCCCCCAAACTGAGTTGGGCGAAAGCCGAAAGGAACCCAGTGGCATCGACATCGTGCTCGCTATCGATCTCTCCGACAGCATGTTGGCGGACGACATCAAACCCAGCCGCATCGACCTCTCCAAGGAAGTTCTGGGCGACTTCGTGGGCAACCGGCCCAATGACCGCATTGGACTGATCGCGTTTTCCGGCATCGCCGCCATCGCCTGCCCGCTCACGCTGGATCACAAGTATCTCCAGAGCAACCTCGCCCGGCTTTCCATCGAGACCTTCAACCGTGGCGACGAGGAAGGCACGGCCATTGGCTCGGGCATTATGGGTGCCATCAACCGGCTGGTTGAACTGAAAAAATCCAAGAGCAAGATCATCATCCTCATGACCGATGGCCAAAACAACGCCGGCAAGATCCCTCCCATCCAAGCCGCCGAAGTCGCCCGCACCCTGGGCATCAAGGTCTACACCATCGGCGTGGGCAAGAAAGGCACCAACCGTTTGCCCCGGCCCAGCCCCTTTGCTCCAGGTGGTGTGGTTTACGTTCCCCTGAATGTAGAGATCGACGAGGAGACATTGCAAAAAGTGGCGACGAAAACGGGCGGCAAATATTATCGAGCCCAGAACGCCGACACCCTCAAGCGTGTCTACAACGAAATTGACCAACTCGAAACCACGGAGCGCGACCCCAAGCGCTTCAAGGTTTACCGCGATTTTTTCCAGTCTGTCATCCTGGCCGGACTGCTTGTCCTGATGCTTGAAATTGCGCTGGCTCACACCGTTTTAAGGAGGATCCCGTGAAGAAACCGTGGCAACCCATCGCGCTCTGGCTTGCGCTGCTGACGCCGGCACTCCTGGTACTCACCGCCGACCGCTGGCTGCCCATGTCCTGGCGCGATCCGGGCCAGTTTGCTTGGCTTGGCCTGCTCCCCGTATTGGGGCTCTTTTTCGCGTGGGCATTGCGCCGCCGCGAAAGCGTGATGGAAATGTTCGCACACGCCCGGCTACTTCCCGACCTCGCCTCCGGCATTGCCCCCGGCTGGCAATGGCTGCGCATGGGAATGGTGCTACTTGCCTTCACCGCAGTCGTCATGTCGCTGGCCCGTCCGCGCTGGGGATCGGAAACCATCAAAACCACCCAGAGCAACCTCGACATCATCCTCGCCATCGACACCTCCAAGAGCATGCTCGCCGGCGACCTTCAGCCCAGCCGCTTGGAACGCGTCAAGCTCGCCGCCAAGGAACTGAAAAAATTGATGCCCAGTGACCGGTTCGCCATCATGCCTTTTGCCGGCGCAGCGTTTCTTCAATGCCCGCTCACGAGCGAAGAGGGTATTTTTCGCCAAAACATCGAGGCCATTCGGGTGGGCGCCATTCCCGTGGAAGGCACCAGCCTCGCGCGCGTCATCGATGAGGCTGCCAAGGCGTTCGCCGACGATCCCACCCGCCAAAAGATCATCGTTCTTTTCACCGACGGGGAAGACCACGAAGGCGAGGCCGTGGAAATGGCCAAGCGCGTGAAGGGCGATGGCATCAAGATTTTCACCATTGGTGCCGGCAGTGCCGCGGGCGATGTCATAGCCGTGCGCCGGTGTCCGGCCTGCCACACGCACAACCCCGTGGCTCGCAAACATTGTATCACCTGCAATGCCAACCTCCCTGATGCGGACTATCTGCGGGACGAGAACGGCCAGCTTGTGCAATCCACCGTCAACGAAAAGCTGCTGCGCGAACTGGCGAGTGCCTCCGGGGAATTCTACCTCCCCCTGCGCGGCACACAAACCATGGCCACCCTGCATAAAAATGGACTGGCGCCGCTGGCCATGTCGGACGATACTGGCACTGTGGAGAAGGAAATTGCCCGCGAACAATTTCGCTGGCCGCTGGCTGCGGCGGTGCTGCTCTTGCTTGGTGAATTGTTCATCCCCACCCGTCGGCGACTTGCCGGTGGTCCGGCTGTTCTGCTGGCCATATTGTTCATCCTGCCCATGGAGACGCAGGCCGGGCCATGGGATTGGCTGAGAAAAAAATTTAGCGGCACACCCGCGGAAAAACTGCCTGCCATCGACGATCGATCCTCCGATTCCCATGCCCAGCACTACAACCGTGGCATTCTGTTTTACCGGCAAGCTGGCGAAAAGAAGGACACCCAAGACAAGCGAAATGACCTGAAGGAGGCCATCAACCATTTTGTGGCCGCACTGGACTCCGACGACTTGGTCCTCCAGCAAAAGGCTTTTTACAACTTGGGCAACGCCCACTTCCATCAAGGCCAGGCTCAGATTGCCGGAAAGAAGGATGCGTTCAAGATGCTTGGTGACTCGGCCCGCCAGCCGATCCAAGCCGCGCTGAAGGAGTTGATAGAGAGCAACAAGCTGACCGGGAACCAACTGAAGGAAGCCGAGCAATGGGCCGAATCCAAGACCCTCCTGCTTGCCCAACTCACCGCGGCCGTCCAGTTGATCCTTTCCACCCAGCCTGAAATCCTGAAGACCCGACCGAATGACCCGTGGCTGCTTGAAGAAATCCAATACGATCGAACACAAATGGAAACGGCCTTGTCCCTAGCCCTGTCTTCAGCCCGCCGCGAGGAAATTGCGCGCAACCTTACACAAAAAAAGGCCGCCGGCCGCATCCAGAATATCAAGCGACGCATCGCTCTCTGGGAGGATGCCACGGCACACCTAGCCGCCGCCGCCAAACTGGACCCCACCGATGCCGACGCCGCTGCGAATCTTATATACGTCCGCACTCAGTTGAAGCGGGAGAAAGACAAGCTCGATAACCTCACCACGCGCATTCCCTTGGGCGGCATCAACCGACTCAAGCAACAAGATGCCGTGGCTCTGGCCATATTTCCCCCTTCCAAGGAGAGCATGCCGGAGAAACCCTATTGGCGAATGCTGGTCTTTGATCAGTACGACAATGGAGTTGGCAGCACCAGCTCTTCGTTGCTGTCGGCGAGCACTGCCTTGAAAAATGGCTCGCACATCTCTGATTTTGGCGGCCGAGCTCCGCCTCCCGATGAAAAAATGCCGGGGGAATGGAAATTCCATTTCGAGCCGCTGATCAGCAAGCATCTTCCCCTGCCCGGACCTTTCGAGAAAATCGTTGTGCCCGCCCGCCGAACTTACCGACACAACGACCCCACCCTCTTCACCCGACTGGAGGAACTGCCGGCCAAGCAAGTTCGCTACCGTGTGATGTTCCCCGCCGACACTCGCCGAATCGCCGCCGCGCCCCAAGATCTTCCCTTGGCCAGCGGCACCGCATTGAATGCCAGAACCTATCCCGGCACCACGCTGGCCCTCCACCTCTCTCCCGCGGAACGGCAACAGCTCAATGCCGTCGTCCGTCATCTCTCGGGCGGACAACCGCTTGCGGCAGAAGCCTTCACCGCCGCCGCAACGAAATACCTGCAGGACAATCACGCCTACACACGCGATTCCCGCATCGATCCCAGCTCCCGCAACGGCGATCCCGTTCTGCGATGGATGATCACCAACACTCCCGGCCATTGCGAATTTTTTGCCTATTCCTTCCAGATGCTCGCCCGGGCAGCCGGCCATCCCACCCGCGTGATCGGCGGATTGGCCGGCGCGGAATTCTCGCAAAAGGAAAAGCGCCACATCGCCAAACTCAGCGACCTGCACGCCTGGTGTGAGATTTTTGATGGCGACAAATGGGTGCGCGTAGACCCCACCCCTCCGGAGGAAAACCAAAACCAGGGCGAAGGCCAAGGGGAAGAACCCCAACAGCAGCCCTCTGAAACCAATCCGCAAGGAAACAATTCCCAGCCTAACGGCCAGCAACCTCAACCGCCCGACTCCAACCAGGAACTGGACAACTCCGGTGAGGAAGACCTCACCAATGACGGGGAAAACGGCGAGGAACAGGAAGGCAAGCTCTCCCATTCCGAGGCTTTGGAATTACTGGAAGCCGCGCGCGACCAGGAAAAGCCACTGCTCTTCGCTCCCGGCCGCGAGGAGTTTACGAATGAACGCCGCCCGGAATTCAAGCGGCGCAAGAACTGGTAGCATGATGCTATTAAAGCGCGCCATTCCCGCACTGCTCCTCTTGGCGCACGCTGCCCTGCAAGCCGCGCCCGACGGCATAGTCCAACTCAAAGCCGTGCTCCCCACGCGCCCGGTTTTCCGCGGGGAAATGTTCGCTGTCGACCTGCAGATTCACTTCCTCGCCAATCGTGATCGTCGCATTGACTTCAACGAACTGCGCAACCACCCTCCCCGAGCGCGCACCGAGGGCATCCGCTTTCTCATCAACCGCCCCTACTTTTCGGAATCCCGCGGCTCCATTGGCGGACGGCCCGTTGCCATTTACCACTACAAGCGAGCCGCGGTAGCCACGCGCACCGGTAAATTGGAGTTGGAATTCAACACCGAGTTGCTCGTGCAGGATTTCACCGGCGGCATTCCCAAGAAGATCAAATACGAACTGGCCAGCGGCCCCATCCCACTGGACGTGCGGCCCCTACCAGTCGAGGGACGGCCTGCCCATTTCACGGGCGCGGTTGGACAATTTGAATTGATCGTTCAGGCCGAAAAACAACGCGTCCGAGTAAACAACCCCGTTGAACTGATGGCCACCCTCCAAGGGACCGGCGCCTTGGACACCGTGCCCATGCCCGCGCCGGATAATGGCTGGGAAGGATTTCGCGTGGACCGGCTCACCCCCCGCCTAAGCGTGGGCACCATCGACCTCGAGGCCATGACCGCCCATTCCACCAAGCAGTACCGCGTCAACCTACTCCCGCTTCAGGCGGGCGCATCGGGCATCCCCCCGCTCCTGTTCAGTTTTTTCAACCCCAGCACCCGCCAATATCAGGAACTTACTTCCGCCCGTCTTCCCCTCGTGGTTCATGGCGATGCACCGGTTGAATCCACCGTGCCCGAATCCGCCGTAAACATGACCGCCGAGCCAGAATCGGAACCGGAAAAACCCTACGCACAATGGCCGCATCCCGGACCCTTGGCTGCTCCTGCTCCGCCGCTTTTAACTCAGACTTGGTTCTTGGCCGCCCAGTCCCTGCCCATGGCTGCCTGGCTGATTGCACTCACGTGGCGCAAGCGGCGGGACTACTACGATGCCCGGCCCCGCCTTGTCCGCAGGTTGCGCGTTGAAAAGGTTCTCCGCAAGGCCGCACCTCGACTGGAGAAACTGGCTCAGGGCGACAATGCGGCGGAGTTTTACGCCCAAGCCACGGGCCTGCTACGCGAACGAATCGGCGAACGTCTGGACATTCCAGCCGGAGGCATCACCGAGGCGGTGCTCCGCGATGAATGGTCCGAACGATTGCCGCGTGAAGCCGCCCAAAAACTGGACGCCTTTTTTGCCACGGCCAACGCCGTCCGATTTGGCGCAGGCACACGATCGATCCCCGAAACCGCCCCGACCCAACTGCGCGAAATTCTCTCCGCGCTGGATCAACTGGAAACCCCCGTGGATGATGTTTAAAACGCTGTTTCCAATCCTGCTGGCCACAACCGCTTTGGCCGACAATGAAGAATCCTTCCAGAAAGGCAACCGCGCCTATGCGCTCGGCCAATATGAAAATGCTATTACCCATTACCGCCAACTAATCAAGGTTAACCGCACCTCAGCCGCCCTCCATTACAACCTAGCCAATGCACATCACCAGGTGAGCCGTGACCGCGATCATGGCACTGCCCTCGGGGCCACCCAGTTGGGGCAAGCCATCTATCACTACCGTCTGGCCCGTCGGTTATCGCCCCGATCACGGGTTGTCACCGACCACCTGCAGCAGGCCCGCGAACGCGTTCATGGCCAGCCCCCCCGCGAGCCTGCCAGCCGTGTGCTGCTCGGTTTTTTAACACTCAACGAATGGGCCGCATTGGCGTCCGTGTGCCTGACAGTCTGGCTGAGCTTGATGACCGCAGGCTGCATTCGTCCGGCATGGAGGTCGGCTTGGCGATCCTGGTTGCCGCTGTTGGGTGGTGCGGCCCTTGGATTCTTGCTCCTAGCCGTGTTGGCATGGAGTACCCAATCCGCCGGCAACGAGGCTGTGGCCATTCGGGAAACACCTGTCTATAAGCGCCCCCTTGAACCCAGTGAAGTTCCGGCGGGCATTGACCACGCCGACCCCGACCCTTTGCGTGATGGTATTGAACTGGATATTCTGGAGCACCGCGAAGATGACTGGCTAAAGGTTGCCTTTGCCGATGGTGTCTTGCAGCGCTCAGGCTGGGTTCGAATGGGACCAGAAAGACGCCCGAATCTCCTGCTGTTCCCCCGTTGATTGATGTTCAAACGCGAATCGTGTCACGCCCGGAATGGCCCCTGAAAATTTTTGATTTGGGTTGACCAAACCCACCTGCCTGCCCAGCATTCCGGATCGCCTATGAAACGGATCGCGCTGCTTCTAGTCTGTGCTTTTTCCCAATCCGTGACCTTTGCTGGTGGCGGGGTTTCCATTGTCCAGGACAAGGGCAAGGTAGTCGTCAAGATAGACGGTAAGCTTTTCACCGAATACCATTATACCAACGTGCCTAAGCCTGTGCTTTATCCGGTACGTTGGATTGATGGAACGGCCATGACCCGGCGATTCCCGATGGAGCCCCCAAAGCCGGGCGAGTCAAACGACCACAAGCATCATCGCAGCCTCTGGTGGGGCCACCGCCACGTGAAAGGTGGGAAATCCGGCGGCGTACATGATTTCTGGGGAGAAAATTCCTCCAGCGGCAAGCAGGTGCAAACGAAGGTCGCCATCAAGGACAACAGCATCCAGTCCTGGAACAAGTGGGTGGGCAACAATGGCGAGACCGTTGCCACCGACAGCCGTACGATCACGTTTCACGCGCGGAAAGCCGACCGCATGCTGGATTACTCCATTACCATCCATGCTTCCGAGGGCGACTTGGAGTTGCAGGACGACAAGGATGCCGGCATGTCCATCCGGGTACCCGACACCATGTGCGTCTCGCCCCATGGAACCTCCAAGGTCAAAGCCAAGGGCCACATGCTGAACAGCGAGGGCGTCAAGGATGCCGCCTGCTGGGGAAAACGCGCCAAGTGGGTCAACTACCATGGCACTGTGGAAGGCAAGACGCTTGGCGTCACCATTTTTGACCACCCAGACAACCCCCGTCATCCTTCCAACTGGCACGCCCGCTCCTATGGCCTCTGCGCGGCAAACGTCTTTGGCAAACGCCATTTTGAACGGTTGCCAGACAAATCCGCGGGTAATATGAAACTGAAGCGCGGTGAAAGAGTTACTTTCAATTACCGGTTCGTTTGGCATGCCGGCCCGCCGGATGCCAAGCAGATTGAAGAACAATGGAAAAAATTCTCTGAAATCAAATTTTAATAAATTAAGATCATGGAAAAAAAATACAAAACCACCATCACCCGGCAGACTCGCCGGTCGTTCCTGAAGACATCACTCTACACGGGCGCGACCGTGAGTTGGACGGCCAAAAGTTGGGCCCAAGTGAAGGGTGCCAATGACACCTTGAACGCGGGAACCATCGGTTTCCGAGGACGCGGCAACAGCCACATCGGCTCCATCCGCAACATGCAAAAGGCCGAGAAAGGCGTCCGGCTCCATTCCCTTTGCGATGTAGACAAGGGCGTGCTTCAAGGCGGCGTGAACAGATATAAGGTCAAAGGCTTCACCGACCTGCGCAAGATGTTGGAAGACAAGGATCTCGACATCGTGACCATAGCCACGCCCAACCACTGGCATGCATTGGCATCCATCTGGGCCATCCAAGCCGGCAAGGATGTCTATGTGGAAAAACCCGTCAGCCACAACGTGTGGGAGGGCCGCCAAATTGTGAATGCCGCGCGCAAATTCAAAAAGATTGTTCAAACCGGCACCCAGGCGCGTTCCAGCAAATGCATTCAGGACGCCGTTGAGTTTGTCCAGTCCGGCGCCTTGGGCAAGATCAAGGTATCGCGCGGCCTTTGCTACAAGCGCCGCCCCAGCATTGGGCTGACCACCGAGGACAATCCCATCCCGGACTCCGTGGAATATGACCTGTGGCTTGGCCCGGCACCGAAAAAGCCATTGAGCCGCAAGCGACTGCATTACGATTGGCACTGGATGTGGGACTACGGCAATGGTGACTTGGGTAACCAAGGCATCCACCAGATGGATATCGCCCGCTGGTTCCTTGGCGACATGGAACTTTCACCACGTGTGTGGAGTGTCGGCGGACGCCTCGGCTACGAGGACGACGGCGAAACGGCAAACACGCAAGTAATTTACCATGACTACAAAACCGCGCCATTGATCTTTGAAGTGCGGGGCCTTGGCGTTGTGAAGGGTTCGGGCCAGCGCCCGACCTACCGCGGTGGCAGCGTGGCGGTGTTTGTTGAGTGCGAAAAGGGCTGGGTAGCCGTCCGCAACTATGGCTCCGTCCAAGTTTACGACAACGACAATAAACAAATCAAAAACTTCGGTGGCGGCGGCGATCACTTCGGCAACTTCATCGAGGCCGTGCGCAGCCGCAAGCCATCGGATCTCAACGCGGAAATCCTGGAGGGCCATCTTTCCAGCGCGCTCTGCCACACCGGCAACATCTCCCACCGCGTCGGCAAGGGAGCCTCGGTGGAGGATATTCGGGAAACCATCAAGGGCGACTTCGCTGCCACTGAGGCCGTGGACCGGATGATTGACCACTTGGCGGCGAAGAACGAGGTGGACCTAAAGGCCACGCCATTGACATTGGGTCCGGCGCTGACCATGGACACCAAGAAGGAAACCTTCCCCGGCAATGCCGCGGCCAACAAGCTGCTCACGCGCGAATACCGCAAGCCATACGTTGTGCCGGACCTAGGCTAGGCACTTGAATCACACCCTCCAAGCGCCGGATAATTCCGGCGCTTTTTTTGTCGGCTAAGACCTGCCTTCATCCGCCTCGATGTAATCCACGAAGCACTGGATATCATCCCGGTCGCCAAGGCCGGCATTCTCCTTGCGCTTTTGAAGCAAGGCACGCAGTTCAGCGTTGGATTCATCGCGCCCGTAAAACTCCATTTTCTCCCGAAACGCCTCCTTGTCGGCATCGGAGGCCCGGGCATTCCTGCTCACCCAATCACACACTTCACCATCAGTCACCGTAGCTTCAACCATCCGTACAAAGGCATCTCCTTCCAGTCCCGCGGCTTCCAACCAAGCCAAGTCGAAGCCCTTGTGGCAAAAATTGGGCTGATAATCCGGGTGCAATTTGCCCGCCGCGTTCAGGCGAATCTTGTCCACAAACCGCGGCAACCAACACCAGCCGGCCATTTGTTCACGTGGACTTCGTGGATAAGTCACATCACTCACAGGCCGATATTCCCCGCAATATTGGGCAAAAGTCAATAGACTCTGGCTCACGAAAAACATTATTGACACGTTGTCCACAATAAGGCCAGAGTGCGCTGTCTCAACCCAAAAATACCCAATCGAGGCCATTAGTAATGTCATCCTCAGAAGAAAAAAACAACCAAACCAATACGGGTGAAGATCAGTCGATGCTGATTCAGGAAATTAACCGACTCACGGCCGAGACACGCATGTGGCGTATTGGCTCAGTGGTCGCCGTCCTCCTGATTATTGCCCTCTTCATCCTGTCCATTGTCAACCATGTCCGCGGTGAATTCCCCACTGATGCGGCGGGTGCCCAAGAGTTTTTCAACAAGCTTCACGAAGATGCAAAAGTCTCCGTGATTCCAGGCGCCAAAAAACTAGTTAAGGATACCTTTGCCGATTCCCAAAAGGAAATCGAAAGACAGCTTAAATTGCTTTGGCAAAACCAAGGCAGTGATGTGGTCAAGATTGCGGCCGAGGAATTGGACCTGCTGGTTAGCACCGTGCCGGACAAGGGCATCGAGACTCTGAACCAGATTCTTTACGAGTCCTTGGGTGAAAAACTGGAGGCTGTCGAAACGCCTCAAGGCACTATCGGCGAGCTTGAGTCCGGCGAGTTGGTTGAGGCCATCCAGAAGGGTGTTTATACCTCCTCCACCAATCGCACGGGGGACATCATAGCCGTGATGTTCAAGCCGCACATTGACGAGTTGTCCTCCATGTCAAATCACCTCAATACAATCTATGACAAGGAATACGGCTCACTGCAAAGCCGGGAACGGGAGTTCACCATTTCCATGGCATTGACCCTGATGGAACGGGTCAACATTCAACTGCGCGAAGCTGAGGAAGCCCTCAAGGCACAACAAGAAGCTGACCAGATCAAACAGAATGAGCAGCAAAACAACTAGCAGGCGTTCCCGACAAAAACCTTTAAACACTTTACTAAAATGAGCGACGAACAACAAAAGCAATCGGGCGCAAACGAAGATCAGGCTGCGTTCATCGAGGAGCTCTACGAAAAGACCAAAAAATCCCATAGCAATTCCATCACGATCTCCGCGGTTCTCTGTGTCGTGGTGCTAGGCTACATGTGGTTTATCACCAGCAAGACCAAGGAACTTGTCACTCAGGACACCATTCGGAGTTACGTCGTGACTTGGGCAGATGAACAGATTCAAACCCGTGGCCCAGAGTTGGCGAAGGGAATCAGGGACGACCTGCCCCGGTACATTCAAGACGAGGTTCCCAAGCTGATTACCTCGACCATCCCCGAGTATCGCCAGGCCTTTCAAGGCCAAGCGGAAGCTCAACTGGATGCCGTTTTGGATGACTTGAAGCCCAAGTTTAAGGACGCCGTTGGCACCATGATCGACGCGCACCAAGCGGAACTAAAAGCCTATATCGACACGGTCAAGGATCTTCAGGCGGTGAAGGATGACGAGCAGGAGAAAGCCCGCCTGAAGGCTAAACTGGAAGGCAGCATTCGGCTCCTGACCGATGCCCTGATTGATGACCTGTACAAAATTGCGGAGAACCGTGAGTTTGGTGATCCCGGCATCGATGAGGTTTACAAGTCCACCTACGAGCGGCTGGAAAGGGTTAACAATGACCTTTCGGAGCTGGCCGTCACCAAGGATGAAAACATGGATTCGGAGGACCTGGACCTGCGCTATGCCATCGCGGTGATGCTCGATAAGTTGGAATGGAGCACCCCGACCCATCAACCCGGGGAACTTCAGAAACCCGCCCCAGCTCCCGAGAAAAACTAAACTCGGGCAAAAATTTATATCAGCGGGCGGCTTGGCCGCCCGTTTTTTTTGCCTGCATCAAATCCTCCTGTTATACTCCCACCCGTGAGCACCCCTGAAGCACTCGGCATCATTGCTGGCAATCGTAACCTTCCGCTACTGCTCGCAAGGGAGGCGCGGGCGGCGGGAGTAAAAAAACTGGTGGCTGTGGCCATGCATGGGGAAACCGAGGAAGCGATTGAAAATCTCGTCGACGAAACCGTCTGGATCAAAGTGGGCCAACTCGGCAAGCTCATCAATGGATTCAAGGAGCATAGTATTTCTGAATGCGTCATGGTCGGCCAAGTTGCCCCCGGCAATCTCTTCAACCTCCGCCCTGACCTGCGAGCGGTAAAACTTCTCATGGGACTGAAAACCAAGAACGCCCATTCCATTTTTGGCGCCATCGCCAAGGAACTCTCCAGTGAAGGCATTAACCTGATTGAAGCCACCCCCTGGCTGCAACCCGCCATGCCCGGCGAAGGATTTACCGTCGGCCCTACTCCCACCTCCGCGCAACAGGCGGATATCAAGTTTGCCCACCAAATGGCTGTCGAGATCGCGCGTCTGGACATCGGCCAAACCGTTGTTGTGAAGGATGGTGCCGTGTTGGCCGTGGAGGGCTGGGAAGGCACAGATGACTGTCTGGCTCGCGGCGGCGAACTGGCCGGCAAAGAGGGAGGCGCCGTGGCCGTGAAGGTCGCCAAGCCCGGGCATGATTTCCGGTTCGATATTCCTTGCCTTGGTCCGAAAACTTTGGAAATCTGCGCCGCCTCCCGTCTGGCAGTGCTGGCCTTTGAAGCCGGCCGCACACTGTTGCTGGAACGTGAGGTCGTGGAAAGAGCCGCCGAGCAACACAAGATCACGGTGGCCGCCACCTGACACACCAACATGCTGGCATCATACGAACTATTCGGGTTTATGTCCCCGGAATTGGCACTCCGCATCATTGAGGACACCGCGGGGGACAACAAGGAGGTCTATCAGGCCACCCTTAACGCCGTGGCTCAAGTGCAGCGGGTTCGCCCCGTATTCCTGAAGAAGCAACCCAAGTCCATGCGGCACAAGATGATCCTCAAGTCGCTCACGCGCCCTGGCTTCAATGAAGCGGCGTCCGGATTGATTCGAGGCTGGCTGCTCAAGAATCAGGTGGAAATGGTGAAGACGTTTCTCGATAAACTCGGCATTCAGCATGAGGATGGCGTAGTGGAGGATTTGCCTCCCTCAATGGAGGATGACAAGTTGAACACGGCCATTGATACTCTCTTGGCCAGCCACGACAAGGAATCCGTCATTCTTTACCTGCACGCCTTCCACACGATGAATGAGGCGAGCTGGGGTAATCTGGAAGAATTGTTGGCCGCTGACGAACGGTTGCAATTTTAATGTAACCTTTCCTTCACGCCGTTTCGTCCTAACCCACAGATTCTGCTTTTATCGCGGGCTTGATTCGGTAATCCTTCGCGCCCCGAGGTGGCTTTTACACATGGAACCCAGAGGTGACATTGCACTGATTGGTCTGGCCGTGATGGGCCGGAATTTGATTTTAAACATGAACGACCACGGCTTCACTGTCGTGGCCTACAATCGAACCGTCTCCAAGGTGGAAAATTTCATGCGCGGTGAAGCAGCCGGCACGAACATCATCGGCGCGCATTCGATTCAGGAAATGGTTGATAACCTCAAGCGACCCCGTCGCGTCATGCTGCTTGTCAAGGCGGGGCAGGCGGTGGATGACTTTATCGACAAGTTAATGCCACATCTTGATCCCGGCGACATCATCATCGATGGCGGCAACTCCCTCTATCAGGACACCGTGCGCCGGACAAAATATGTCGAGGCCCGCGGTTTGTTGTACATTGGCGCGGGAGTGTCTGGCGGGGAGGAGGGTGCGCGCACCGGCCCTTCCATCATGCCCGGCGGTTCCCCCGAGGCTTGGGCGCATATAAAGCCCATCCTGCAGGCAATCTCGGCCAAGGTTGATGACGGATCACCCTGCTGTGATTGGGTAGGGGAAAATGGTGCCGGGCATTTTGTGAAAATGGTTCACAACGGCATCGAGTATGGTGACATGCAACTCATTTGCGAGGCCTACAGTCTCATGAAAAACGGACTCGGTATGACAGCGGATGAAATGCATGAGGTATTCGCGGGATGGAACAACGGTGATCTTGACAGCTACCTTATTGAAATCACTCGCGACATCCTCGCCTTTCGCGACAACGGCGAACCGTTGGTGGAGAAGATTCTCGATACCGCTGGCCAAAAGGGCACCGGCAAGTGGACGGTTATCAGTTCACAGGAGCTGGGCATTCCAGTCACGCTGATTGCGTCGGCTGTCTACGCGCGCTGCGTCAGCGCTTTCAAGGACGAACGCGTCAAGGCCTCAAAAAAACTTCGTGGCCCCAAGCCAGCCATCACGCGCGATCGGAAAAAGTTCGTGGAGGACATTCGATGTGCCCTGTATGCCTCCAAGATTGTCAGCTATGCCCAAGGCTTCATGCTCCTGCGGGCGGCCGCCAAGGAGTTCGGCTGGCGGCTGAATTACGGCAACATTGCCCTCATGTGGCGCGGTGGCTGCATCATACGAAGCCGTTTTCTGGACAAAATCAAGGAGGCCTACGACAAGCACCCCCGCCTGCCCAACCTGATGCTCGACATTTTTTTCAAGGGACAAATCCGCCGCAGCCAGAAAGGTTGGCGCAACGTGGTGGCCGTAGCGGCCAAACGCGGTATTCCCGTCCCGGCCTTCAGCAGCGCCTTGGCCTTTTACGACAGCTACCGCTCCGAGTGCCTTCCAGCAAACCTCCTCCAAGCACAGCGGGACTACTTTGGTGCGCACACGTACGAGCGGATCGATACACCTCGCGGCGAATTCCACCACACCAACTGGACCGGCCGCGGGGGTAGTGTTTCCTCCAGCACTTACAATGCCTGATCCCGCACAAGCGCTGAAGGATTTCGTGCCAGCGAAGTCCTTCTTCATTGGCATTGACTCGGATGGGTGCGTGTTTGATTCCATGGAGATCAAGCACAAGGAGTGTTTTGCCCCCATGTTCATCAAACACTTTGACCTGCAGGCGGCCAGCAAGTACGCGCGTGAAATATGGGAGTTTGTGAATCTGTATTCCAAGACACGCGGCTGCAACCGGTTCCACGCGGTCACCCGTGCCTTGGACTTGATGAACAGCCACCCTGAAGCCAAGTCACGTGGCATCAACGCCCCCGCGTTTCCCGCCCTTGATGACTGGATGAAACGGGAGTCCAAGCTCGGCAATGCGACGTTGTACGCTGAAATTGAATCCGGCAACAGTGCCCTCATTCCAATCCGAGAATGGTCCGATGCGGTAAACACGCAGATTGAGGATATCGTCCGCGGCATTCCCCCCTTTCCCCTTGTTGGCGAATGTCTCGTTAAGATGAACGAACATGCCGACTGTATGGTTATTTCCCAAACACCTTCGGATGCGCTAAAGCGTGAGTGGGCCGACAATAAGATGACGGATCAAGTCCGCCTGATTGCCGGACAGGAGATGGGCACGAAAACCGAGCATCTGAAATTTGCGACTGGGGAAAAATATGAGCCCTCGAAGGTGCTGATGATTGGCGATGCTCCCGGCGATCATCAAGCCGCCAGTGCAAATCAAGCCCTGTTCTTCCCCATCAATCCCGGCCAGGAAGAGGGCAGTTGGAAACGCCTGCACGACGAGGCGCTTGTAAAATTCTTCGACGGCTCCTTTGCCGGGGACTATCAACGGAACCTACTGGATGAATTTGATGCCTGCCTGCCAGAGGCACCGTCGTGGTCTTAACCATCCGCTCCCTCAACTGGCTCGGATTCGCTGCCATTTTCCTTGATCAAGCGCGCCTGTTCCACCTGCAATCGATACGTCTGTTCCACGCGCAGTTCGTAGCTGCCCAACTGAAGATTGTCCCCCACCTTGGGAAACGTCCCCAAACGCCGTGTGATCAGACCACTGACGGTGGACACCCCCTTCTCCTCGCAGGGTTCCCCGGTTAACTCAGTCAATTCATGCAGCGGCATCGTCCCGGCAATATCCCAACAGTTGTCGTTCAGCTTCTTGAACATGGGTTTTTCCTGGTCAAACTCGTCCTGAATCTGGCCAACCAGTTCCTCGATGATATTCTCCAGCGTCACCATGCCCACGGTATCCCCAAACTCGTTCACCACCAGGGCAAAGTGCAGTTTCCGATCAAGGAACATATGCAGCAGCCTTTCCAACCGCGCCACCTCCGGTACATAGACCAAGCAGCGCGCAAAGGGTAACAATTCCTCAGCCGTTTTCGCCGTGTGCCGCTGGGCGTACAGATCCTTGATATGAATGACCCCCTTCGTTTCGTCAATGTTCCCATCCACACACAGCGGAAACCGCGAGTGGCGAGTCTTTTCCGCCAATTCCAGACAGTCCTCAATCGACGCGCCTGTATTGAAACCCACAATCTCACGGCGAGGCCGCATGACTTCCCTCGCTACACGGTTCTTTAAATCGAACGCGTTCAACACAATGTCCCGTCCAAAACCCACTGGTTCCCCTCCCCGACTGGATCCTGCGAGCATAGTTCGCAATTCATCCTCGGAATGGATGTGAGAGTGCTCATCCACCTCCCCCAAGCCGGCCTTACGCAGCAGCCACAAGGCGCAACTGTTCAACGCCCAAATAAAGGGATACATAATCCAATAAAACCACCGCAGAGGATAAGCCACCCACAGACTGGTTGACAGCGAACGCTGGATAGCCAGCCATTTCGGCGCCATTTCACCTACGACAATGTGCAGTACAGTGATAACGCCAAATCCAACGGCATAGGAAATGGTATTCCTCCAATACACACTCTCAAGAAGGTCCCTGCCATCGACTTGAATTTCATAAATTGGCGAAAGCAGCTTGTCAAAAATAGGATGCCCCACATAACCCAAGGCCAAACTGGCGAGGGTGATGCCCAGTTGGCACGCGCTGAGGTACGCATCCAAATTCGAGACCAGATGGCGTGCCATTTTTGCCCGGCGATTGCCCTTGGCGGCCAACGGGCCGAGCTGTGTTTCCCGCACCTTGACGAGCGCGAATTCAGCGGCCACGAAGAATCCATTGAGGAATACCAAAAAACCTACCGCCAAGATCAGGAAAAGAATTGTTAGTATCTCGTTAAAATCCATCAGGCTTGAACCTCGCCAAACACAACCTTCAAGACATCCGGCAAGCTCACCACTCCCACCTCGCGCCGCCGCTTATCAAGAATAATCACCACCCGCTGGCCGCTTCGACGCATGACACGCAGCAGTGCTTCCAGACGAACATCTTCATCAAGATAAAGTGCAGACTCCAGAAATTGCCCAACCGGCCTTTGCATCTCAGACTCAGGCAAAAAAGACAATTGCCGCAAATTCGCCACACCTTCGACACGACGCGTATCGCTCGCACTGCTCCAAACTGGAACCCGGACCTGCGATGGATCATCGCAATGCCGTAGTACCTCAATTACGGTCATATCCGCATGAATTTCATTTTCACCCTGCATGGGCCGGGCCACATCACGCACTGGAATATTTTGCAGGTCGAGAACCTTGTCCACCATCACACGCTCATCAGCGGTCAGCCCCTCGGCACTTTCCCGCATCATCTGCCGTAGTTCTTCACGACTACCAAACATCCGTCGCCGTGCCGCACGACCTCCGGTGATCAAAAGAAGGCCCCGTGACATCCATTGCAAAACCGCGACCAGCGGAGCCAGCAACGCATGAACAACCGCGAAGGGTCGGGAAAACCAAAGACAAAGTTGAACGGGGAATTGCCTGAACAGCATCTTGGGAAGCAGTTCGCAAATCATGTAAAACATCAGCCCACCAAGCCCAAACAAGACCCAAAATTGAACGCTGTTTTCCGGAAGAACCATCAGGTCACGGAGTGACAGGAGTGCCAACAACACCGCTGTAAAGTTGGACATCGTGTTGCCCGCCAGCACCGTCCACAGGCAATCCTCGGGATCATCCAGAAACTGCTGCAATCTCCGTGCCCGAATATTCCCTTCACGCATCATCCTGCGGATACGAAGCCGGCTCAACTCAACGAGACCTGATTCCATTCCCGAAAGAAACGCCGACAACGTCAATGCCCCCCCCATAACCATGAGGACTGGCATTAGCATATCCGTCGTGAAAACTAGCGTTTCTCCAAGCATCATTTACTCGTTTCCACCAAAACACGTTTCACGCGTCGCTCATCCGCGTCTTCCACCGTGAATTTCAACCCACTGAATTCAGTCCGCGCTCCTTTCGGCGGGATTTCATTCAGCTTCATGGCCACCAAGCCACCGATCGTGTCCACACCCGATGTCAATGCCAGCCCCGGAAATTCCCTCCGAAAATCCTGAAGCCAAACGCCGCCGCTCAAACGCCATTTGCCCGGCTCGATTTTCTCCATCAGAAATTCCTCGGCAAGGGTGTCCCGCCTCTGTCCTCCCAGCACGTCCGCCAGGATATCCTCCAGAGTCACCAACCCGGCCGTTCCGCCGTACTCATCCAGTACAATGGCCATGTCTTGGCCCGCCCGGGAAAAATTTTTCAACAAGTCCAGCAGGTTCATTTCCGCGGGAACAAATGACGGAAATTCCACCACCTCCACCAAGTCGATATCCGGATGAGCCACCAGCCGTTGCGTGTTTAAAACACCCACGATCGTGTCCGGAGTCTCATCAAAAATGGGCAGCCGGTGATGACGGTGTTCGCGTGCGGCCGCAATCATTTCTGTCACAGTCAGGTTATCGGCAATGCACGCCATTTGCGAACGGGGCCGCATCACTTCGCCCACCATTCTTTGGTCCAGATGCATGATGTTCAGGATGATCTCCTTTTCCGAAAGGGCCAGCGTTCCCTGCTGGCAGGCCAACTCCAGTAATTCCTGATACTCCTCCTCTGACAAGGGCGGCAACTGAGGCATCACCCGTGGCATTGGCCGCAACAACTGGCCATTGATCCACTGCGCCACACGGCGCACAGGCGTGGACAGCCACATGGCCCACAATACCGGGCGAGCCACCCAAGGCGCCCACAGCTCCGGCCGGCGCACTGCCAAGGTCTTGGGCACCACTTCGCAAAACAACAACAGTGCCACCGCCAGCAATGTCAACGCTAGCCCCGTGCTCCAATCCGCTGACTGGATTCCAATCATCCATGCGGCGGCGATGAAAGCCCCGTGCGCCATGGTGTTGCCCAGGGTGATTGTCGCAAGCATATCGTGCGGTTCAGCCAAAAGTTTGCGAATCAACACCCCACTCTCCGGACTGCGTTCCATCACCTGCCGCAGCCGCCATTTTCCGAGTGTCAACAGGGCGGTCTCGGACAGGGCGAAAAAAAAGCCCGCGCCGGCAAACAGCAGCAGCAGGGTCAGCTCCAACTCTGACATCAGTGGAAGGGTGGCCGAATTTCAATCGGCGAAAAAGTAAAAACTCCAGTGCACGGGACGGGGTTCATTTGAGCACAAGGCTGCGCCGAATAAAGGTGGGCACATCCAGATCCTCCCCTTCATGCAGCGTAGGTTCGCTTTTCTCAAACCGACCCTTTGTAACCGATTGCAACTGCAACTCCTGTTGCTTGGCCTTGCGCTTCTGACCGCGAGGCTTGGCCGGCTTTTTCCTCGGCACGACCGGCTCAATGACGGGAGCCGGCCCTTCCGTCAGTGTCACATCCTCCGACTTGCCCTTTGCGGTGATCACGGTAATGCCAAGTTTATCCTGAAACCCCGGCTCCACTGCAGCGCTCAGGACAATCTCAGCCTTTGGACAATGTGCCCCCAAGTGTTGAGATACACGGTTCACGTCAGCCATTGTCATATCCAGTCCCCCAATCAGGCTAACCAGCAACGCATTCGCTTCCTTCAGTACGCGCCCTTTCTCCATGAATGGGTGGGCACACAACTGGTCAAGCACAGCCCGATGGCGCTTTCGCCCGCTCGCCTCCGCGGCCGCCAGCACGCTTTCCTCCTGGCGGCCATTTAAAACTGCACGCAAATCCGCCAGCCCGGCAGTTAACAATCCATCTGCTCTCAGCAGGCGTCCCAGCCCCATCACGCCTTCCAGAACCAGAGCATTTGCCGCCTCAAAAGTGTCCTGCGCAGACTGGTCTTCTCCGTGCTGCTCAAGAACATGCTGGTTGGGCAGACAAATCACGGCATCCGCAATCTCTCTCAATTTTAAAACTCCTTCCCTCGCCTGATCCATCCGGCGGCGACCCTCGAACTCAAACGGAGTCAGTACAAGGCCCAACACAAGCGCGCCCTGCCCGGAAGCTTGCTTGGCCAGAGCAGCCGCCCCTCCCGTGCCCAAGCCCCCGCCCATTCCCGCCACCAGCAAGACTACATCAGTGCCATCCAGTTGCTTGTCCAATGAGCGCTTGGCAGATTCCACACATTGCCGGCCCAAGTCCATATCACCGCCACACCCCAAGCCGCGCGTGCGCTTGGCGCCAACGGCCGCCTTTCGCGATACCAAGATGTTTTGCAACGCCTGCGCATCAGAGTCAATGACCAGAAACCCGGACGCACCCAGACCCAGGGTCGCCAGCTTATCGACCACATTGCCACCCGCCCCGCCGATCCCGACAACTTGTAAATTCACCGCCAAGGTGGCCTTTGGCTCGCGGGGATGTTGTCCTGGGGCAAAGTTCATTTCTAGTGCCGCGCCAATCTGCGCGCCTTTCCAAATATCCTTCCAAATAATCCGCGCGATTTTCGGGTACCCGCCTGCCGCGCACCACATTTTACCAAACCGATTGCCGCATGAAATTCCGGCCGGCCAAGAATTTCCTGCATTCCACTGTCCGCCAAGTCACGCGCCACCTTGGCGGGCGCCCCAAATACATCGGCCGCCAAATCCGCAATAGCAGTCGTGCGTGAACCGCCACCAGTCAGATACACACCGCCCCGCAATTCGCTCAAGAGACCCGCGTCATTCAGATCGCGCCGGATGATCTGAAAGATTTCCTCCAAGCGGGCATGCATGATCAATTGCAGATGGGCCAGCTTGATGGACTGGTCATCAAAACCCAAGTCGCTGGACAAGTTGAGAGATTCTCCTTTCGCCGCTGAATCCGGAATTGCGCGACCGTTTTCCTTTTTTAGCTGATCCGCCTTGTTAAGTGACAACTTCAGGCCAATCGCCAGATCATTTGTCACGTGGTCTCCCCCCAAGGCCAACACACCGCTGTGACGGGGGGTGCCATTGGAATAAACCACGTATTCCGTCGTACCCGCTCCCAAGTCAATCAACAATGCCCCCAACTCGCACTGGTCCGGAGTCAACACAGCCAACGCCGATGCCCGGCCGTTAAAAACGATCGCATCCACATCCACCTGTAATCCCCCGACGCTTCGAATGGGGTTCTGTAGCCGGTTGCGTTGCCCATAGACAACGTGCACATCTACTTCCAGCCGACTGCCCAGCATTCCCACCGGATTCACCACGCCGTCCTGATGGTCCACGTGAAAGTGCTGGCGCACGGTGTGAATTTTCTCACAGTCTGCCGGCAAATTAATCGAGCTTGCCTGTCGCAAAACATCCTCAACATCCCCCTCGTCAATCTCCCCATCCTCCGCCGTGATGTTCTGTACTCCGCGATTGTTAAACGCGCGGATGTGCGACCCGCTCACACCAAGCATCACGCTCTCGATCTCCACGTCGGCCATCTGTTCCGCTTCCGCCAGTGCCGCGCGAATGTCCTCCTCAGCCTTGTTTGTGTCGACAATCTCGCCCTTGCGCACACCCCGGCTGGGCACGGCCCCGACGCCGATGATGTTTGTGGCACCATCCGACCCAGCTTCCCCCACTACCGCACACACCTTGGCTGTGCCGATTTCCAAGCCCACTATGATCTGGCTGCCGTCAAACATGATGACTACCCGGAGGCTGGAGTGCCATCCGTCTGGACGGCCTGACGTTCCCTTTGCCAGCGCACCGGAAGATTGTTTCGAATGGACAGGTCGATGGATTCGGCCACGCGCCTGTGCTGTTTGCCGTAATCATGGATCAAACGCCAACGCTTCAGTTGCCGCTCCTGCCCGTGCAGGGCCAGTGTCACTTGGCTGCCCTGCCATGTACGCACCTGCAGGGTCTGCGAATCAGACACGTCGATCTGCTGCAGACTCGCCAAGCCCGCCATGGGAGATTGATTGAATCGCCCGATCAATTCCAGCGCCGAACGCACCGCTGCCTGATTGACCGATCGTCCCGGCAACAGTTCGCGGGCATCAAGCCCTATTATGATAGGAAGCCAAGCCCGCCGTTTGCGCGCCTTTTCCCCCGGCAACGATTCTGTCACAAATCCTTCCACATCAAGCTGATACGTCGTGCGCGTGTAGCCTCCATCCGCCTTGCGCCGGTACAGCATGACCTGCGCCACCGGCTTCCTTTCCATTACCCTCAGTCGCAGTGTGTCCGGCAAAACACGGTCCACAGCCGCATACTTGACGTGAGGATTGGCTTCCAGTTCCCGTTTCACCCCCACAAGATTAAGGCTAAGCAAATTCTCACCCTCACGCACACCGGCCCACCGGCGAAGCTGGGCCGGCTCGATAATCCCATCCGTTTTCACGTCCACCTCTTTAACCGAAAACGCCTTGTTGCCATAGAAACCCGCCTGCAACAACCATTCACCGCCGCGCCACGCACCAAAGAAAACCACTCCCAGAGCCAGCACAACACCGGTTATCTTGGAAGCCACCTTCACCTGCGCGCGCCGACGCTTGTCGATGCTGATCTTTACATCCAGCACCCTCTGGCGACGCCGACGCCGGTTGCGCGGTTTGTTCCTGCCAAACATGTTGTTCTGCCGCAGCTTGGTGCGGCACCTCCTTAAAATCAGTTTGCCATGCTCACGTCGCGCGCCATGGCCAGCTCCACGATGCGCCCGCAGAGCCCTTCAAAAGTCATTCCCGAGGCTGCCGCCGCTTTCGGAAACAAGCTGGTCTCTGTCATCCCCGGCAAAGTGTTAACCTCCAAAACAGTCGGTCGCCCCGCCTCGTCCACAATAATATCCACTCGCGCGCAATCACGCACACCCAATGCCCCGCAAGCCGCTAAAGCCACCGCTTGAATTTCCTGCGTGGCCGCTGCATCAAAATCCGCTGGGCAAAAATAATCCGTAGCCCCCGCCGTGTATTTGTTGTGGTAGTCGTAGGTGCCTTTCTTTGGCCTCACCTCCACCATTGGTAAGGGCTTCCCGCCCACGATACCCACCGTCACCTCTCGCCCCATCACGCGGAGTTCAGCCAGAACTCGGTCGTCATACTTCAGAACATCCATAACCGCCTCACCCCACTGGTCGGCACTGTCCACAAACCGTAAACCCACGCTCGACCCTTGGCACACCGGCTTGAGCACGAGCGGCGCTTCCAGATTCAACGGCCTAGCCGTGTTGGGTGAATCCACAACCGCCCATGCCGGCGTAGGCACACCAGCCTCCCGCAGGCATTCCTTGGTCAGCGCCTTGTCAAACGCCACCCGGCTGGCGCTGGAATCGGCACCCGTAAATGGCACGTCCAGCCTCTCCAAGCGCACCTGAACCTGCCCATCCTCGCCATAGGTTCCATGCAAAGTCAGAAAGACCAAGTCTGTGCCTTTCGGCAAATTCCAGTCATCGTCTATGGGGTCGAGATCGGAAACCTGATGGCCAAGCGCCCTCAAGGCACGCGACACAGCAACACCACTGCGCAACGAAACCTCACGCTCCGCGCTCGGCCCGCCGGACATCACCACGATGTGCAGCCGTTCCATCAAACCCTCCTCGCGACCGAATGTAACGGATTGCCGGTTAAAATGGAACTTTTTTCCACTCCATCCACTCAGTTATTCCCCAACCATCTGAACCTCAGTCCGGAGTTCAATACCACGATCATTGAGAACCCGTTCCTTGATTTTCCCAATCAACTCCAGCACTTCCGCCGCTGTGGCATCACCATCGTTGACGATAAAATTCCCATGCACATCCGAAACCACTGCGCCCCCTACCCGGAGTCCTTTCAAGCCCAACTCATCCACCAATTTTCCGGCTGAGCAATCGGCGGGATTTTTGAAAATACAACCCGCACTCTTGGCCCCCGGTTGTGAGGAAAAACGGTGCTCACTGAACTCCCGCATCCGGTCCGCCACATCCGCCTTGCTAGAAGGATTCCCCTGAAAAACGCCCCCCAACGCAATGTTCTCCCGCAGAAGAGGACAACTGCGGTAGGACGATTCCACATCCGCCGCCAACACCTCGTGAATCTCACCCAACGGGGTCATGTATCGAATGGATTCCACCACGTCAAATGTCATCGAGCCCATGGCTCCCGCGTTCATCCTCAACGCTCCGCCGACACTTCCTGGAATTCCCTCCAGAAATTCCAGCCCCGCTAGGCCGCTCTCGCGGGCCGCATGCGCAAGTGCCTTTAAACGCAGCCCGGCACCCGCAAACATTTGTCCGCCGCGTACCTCAAGACGGGCAAACGGCTCCCGAACCAGATTAATCACCACCCCGCGAATTCCACCATCACGCACCAGCAAGTTCGATCCCCGTCCCAGCAGCATCCAGCCTAATTCACGTGCAGCGCAGAAACGCAGCACTTTTGCCAAGTCCACCTCGGAAGCCGGCTCCACGTAAACATCCGCCGGGCCGCCCACTCGCAATGTCGTGCGCCGAGCCATCGGCTCATCAGCACGAATCACAGACTCCGGAGAAAGCAGTGCCATCAACGCTTCCACCGGGGAACCACTCTCAACCGCCAAATCCAATGCCACTTGATGTGCCACTTGAGTAATATCTCCTGCTCCCAGAAAAACTATCACGTCCCCCGGACGCGCCGCCATTCGGACTTGTTCGCGCAGTCTGCACAAGGTCGGTGCGAATGCCGCCAGTGTCCCCTCCTCCGCCACCGCCGCAGCCAAACCCGCCCCGTTAACTTCCGGGATTTCCTCCTCCCCGGCGGAGTAAACATCCGTTACCCAAACTTGGTCGGCCGCCCTGAAACATGTCGCAAATTCATTTATTAGATGCCGTGTCCGCGTGTATCGGTGGGGTTGAAAAGCCGCCAAGACTCTCCCTCCCCCAATCCCGCGCATCGCCCGCAATGTTGCATCGATCTCCCTAGGGTGATGCCCATAGTCGTCAAAAACCCGCACCCCCTCGAGCTCCAGAAGCAATTGCTGCCTGCGACCAACTCCACGGAAATCCGCCATCGCTTCCGCCACCGCCGTCATGTCGAAACCGTTGTGGTCCAAGAAGGCGACCACCGCCGCCGCATTGGAAACATGGTGTGCTCCGAACAACGCCAGCCGAAATTCACCGATGCGTTCCGTGCCTCGCCACAATTCAAACCGAGCCCCCACGCTCTCCGTCGACAACAACTCCACTCGATAATCCGCCGCCGGGCTCATCCCGAACGAAATGGCATTCTCCCATCCAGAAAGAATCTCTACCAAACGCGGGTCATCAGCACAGTAAAACACTGTCCCGCATGCCTGCCTCGCAAACCCCTCAAACTCGTCACAAACCGCATCCAAGTTTGCGAAAAAATCCACGTGCTCCTCATCCACGTTTAACAAAACCACTTGCTCCGGAAAAAACTCGCGCAACGTGCCATCACTTTCATCTGCCTCCACCACGAAAAATCCATCTCCCTCGGGCATTCGCGCCGCCCGCTCCCATTGCGGAACATCCCCTCCCACCGCGAACCCCAGCCCTGTGTCCAGTTCACGCAAGACATGCGCCAATAATCCCGTCGTGGAGGTCTTGCCGTGCATCCCCGCCACACAAACGCCCCGTTGCCGCCTCAACAACGCCGCCAACACCACCGCACGCCTTGCCAACGGCACGCCCAATTGCTCTGCTCGCATCATGGCCGGGTTGTCGCGGCGCATGGCCGACGAATAAACCACCATGGCAGGGTCACTCGCGGACAAATGTTCCGGCAAATGCCCCACCCGAATATCCGCTCCTCGCGCCTGTAGGTCACGTACTGCGCCGCTGGATTTCAAGTCAGAGCCAAACACATTCAGACCGAGATCGAGCAACAGATGCCCCAGCCCACTCATGCCACAGCCGCCCGCGCCAAGCAGATACACCCCAGCGCCCGACGGCGGTGCCGCCAGCCATCGTGCCAGTTCCTCCTGTGTCCAGTTCCTCACGCCACCGCCAAACTTGCGCCCCGACGCGCCGCCACACCGCCTGACAACACCCGCACTGCCACACGGCCCGCTGCGCCGGGTACATCCATCCGTGCCAGCGATTGCCGCACCGAAGCCCTTTTTTTGAACAATTGGCCCACCGCAGCCGCCAATTCCGAAGGTTGCGAATTCTGCTCCAAGACCAATCCTCCACCCGCTCCGGCAAACGCTCGTGCATTGTGCCGCTGATGATCATCCGCTGCGAGCGGATACGGCACCAGAACAACCGGCAGACGAGCCGCCGCCATTTCCGCTAGGGACGATGCTCCAGCTCGGCTCACTGCCACATCCGCCGCCCCGAGTGCTTGAGCCATATCCCCGAGGAAATCATGCACCACGGCATCCACTCCTGCATAAGCACAAGCGGTCCGCGCCTCCTCTGCCCCACCCTCACCGGTCAATTGCAACAACTGCAGCCCGGGCAGCGTTTTCTTAAAATCCGCCAACGCACCGGCCACAAGACCATTGATGCCCAGCGCACCCTGACTTCCCCCCATAGCCAGCAATACTGGTCGATCCGGGTCCAATCCCAGCCTTTCTCGGCACTCTCTCTTCACTTGGCCAACAAACCCTTTCCTAACGGGCGTTCCCGTCACGGTCACCTTTTTATTCAGGAATCTCCCGCGCGCATTCTCCATGCCCACAAAAATCTCCTCTGCCAGGGGCGCCAGCAGCCGGTTCGCCCGGCCCGGGATGGCGTTGGATTCGTGCAGGAAAACTGTTACCCCTCGCAAACGCCCCAAGACGACCGGTGCCAAGCTAGTGAAGCCGCCCATCGCCAGCACCGCAACAGGGGGGGGCTCCTTAAACACAGCCAATGTCGCCTTCAACGCCTTCAGAAAGCCTCCGGCAAATTTCCAAGGCGCACGCGTGGAATACCCCACCGCGGGAATTTCCCGAACAGCCATATTCTCCAAAGTCCGGGCAGACTGTTGGTCAATCTTCTTGGTGGAAATAAGAAGTGTTACTTCCGCTCCCATTTCGCGCAGCACACCCCCCACGGCGGCTCCCGGGAAAAAGTGGCCGCCAGTTCCCCCACAGGCGATCACAATATGCGGAGAAGCCTTGCTCACGGAGCCTCGATGAATGGATTGTCAAAGTCCGGCACCGCCTCACTCTCCTCCTCAGTGGCGGCAACTGGAGCCGGCTCCGCATAGTTTGCTATACTTAAAAGAACCCCCACTGCGGACAACATGAAAACCAGACTGGAGCCGCCATAACTGATAAACGGCAGAGGCAGCCCCTTGTTCGGCAACGCGCTCGTCACCACCCCGATGTTGATGAACGCCTGTAGCCCAATGAGAAAGGTAATCCCCGTTCCCAGTAATTGCCCGAATCGGTCTCCCGATTTCCAAGAGATATACAGACCGCAAACCACAATAACCATGAACGCCAAAACCACTCCCAGAGTGGCCACCACACCAAGCTCCTCACCTATGATTGAGAAAATGAAGTCCGTATGGTGCTCAGGCACGAATCCAAGTTTTTGGCGCCCGTTACCCAGGCCCAAGCCCGTTGCACCACCATTGCCCAAGGCCAGCATGGCTTGGTAGGCCTGATAACCGGTGTCGCTCTGGTGCTCCTCCGGTTTCAGAAAGGCCATGATTCGCTTCATGCGGACGGGGTCATTAAACACAGCCAACGCAAACAACCCCAGCCCCACTCCAGCAGGTGGAATGACGTATTTCCAGTTGGCCCCCGCCACCAGCAGAAGAATGCCACCCACGGCCGCGACCAACAGTGTTGTGCCGAAATCCGGCTCTTTAAAGATCAAGCCCAGCGCCAGCAACAGTACGCCACCGGGAATTAACAGCCCGTGTTTCAGGGTGTGCATTCGATCGTGAAAACGCGCGCCATACGCAGCCAGCCCAATGATGATACCTATCTTGGCCAATTCGCTGGGTTGAAAGTACATCAGGCCCAAGTCAAACCATCGACGCGCGCCATTATTCTTTACCCCAATGCCGGGTATGAGCACCAACAGGAGCAACAACAGCGTCACCACCATGATGGGCAAGGCCAACCGCTTGAGCCAGCGATAATCAATCACTGTCGCAGCCATGCAGGACACCAAGCCGATCCCGCCCCAAGCCAACTGCATGGTCAGGTAACGCGCACCGGTCTGGGCCATGCTCGCGCTGTAAAGCATCACCATACCCAACGCCAGCAATCCGGCAACCGCCGCCACCAGAATGGTTGTGGCCCATTTCATGCGATACGCTTCAATACAAAAAAGCCCCCGCCTATGGCCGGGGGCGAAATGTTCGGCAAGGGATTACTCCGTGCCCGGCGGTGGCACCGGCAGCACCTTGTCCAACGTGGGAACTGCGGCAGGCAGTGTCCCTTCGGGAAGTTTCAGCTTTTGGCCGGCAAGAATCCGGTCCGTCTGCAGACCATTGACTTCACGCAACGCCTTGATCGTGGTGCCATGAAGCTTGGCTATCTTGGTCAGATTGTCACCCCGCTGAATCACGTACTCATCCACAGCGGTCAATGCCGCGCTGCCGGAATTGGTTTCAGGTTCCGCCGACGTTGTGGCAGCCGCCGGGATGTTGATCTTCTGTCCAATCTGCAATTTCCTGGGATCCATCGCGGGATTGGCGTCCTGCACAGCTTTCACACTCACCCCAAACTTCTTGGCGATGAACGTAAAGTTGTCCCCCGGCATAATGGCATACTCCTGACCCGGTGACGGCGGCGTCACTCCCACAGTCGCCCCTTCGCCACCTGTCCCAGCGGGAACAGCAGGCAGGGTATTGTCACCAGGAGCGTCGGGCAATGGCTCAATTCCACCCGCAGTTCCCGTCAACGGATCCACCCCAATAGCGCCGCCCCCTCCCGCAGTCGTGTCACTGAGCGGCAACGGGTTTACCGTGGTGTCGCTCGGTGAAGGAATTGGCGGTGGCGAGGTCGTGCTCGTGATTTTGTTTTCCTCGGGCGGCTTCTTCTTCACCTCCTCGTCCTTCTGGCTGCAGGCGTTAAACAGGATGCCTCCGAACAGAGCAACGTGCACCAGCACGATGACAACCACCGCGATGCGCATGTTTGAGCGGCCGCGGCCCTTGTCCAGATTCATGCCGGGCGGGATGATGGGATTGGGGTTCTTCATGTCTCCTCCTTAAACAACGGTTACGTTTTCTCCTTTAATCTGTCAGTAAAGCTGCCCCCTGCGCTCCTTGAGCGGGCTCTTTCATAACGCCGAATTGAAGTCGGGGTAAAACCCAATGTATGACAACTTATCGACCCGGTGTTGATAGGTTGTTGCCACTCTTCATCCGGCGGATTCTTTCGCGGCCTGCAAAACCAATTGCCGAAAGGCATTGCCGCGGGCTTGGTAGTTCTCAAACATGTCGAAACTTGCACAAGCCGGCGATAACAGAACCACGTCTCCGGGGTTGGCCTTCCTCCTCGCTAACCGTAGGCAGCCTGCCAGCGTTTCAACCGATTGGCAAGCCGTAAAAAGACTCCACGCCGCGCGGATTTTGTCGCGTGCCTCACCAATCAGAAAAGCCTCCTTCACCCGTCTCGACAATTCCGGCCCCGCGTCGTGAAAATGCATTTCCTTGTCTTGGCCGCCCGCAATCAACCAGACATTTTTGTCGCCCTCCGGCCCGGCGGGCATAGCTTCCAACGCTCTTCGCAATGCATCAACATTCGTCCCCTTTGAATCGTTGTAAAATTTGATCCCGTCCACTTCGGTCACGAACTCGCACCTGTGCGGCAGGGGTTCATAAGCCGCCAAGGCTTCGCGCATATCCTCCAAGGCCAGCCCCATCACACGGCCGGCAGCTAAGACCGCCATCAAGTTCTCGGCATTATGCGGACCGGTCAGTCGGCATTCCTCAAGATCCAGCAAGGGGCCCGCCCACTCGGGCAGCCGGCTCACAATCAGGCTGCGGTCAAGGTACAGATCGGCATCAGCGCAACGAGCACTGAAAGTCACCCGCTTGGCGGCCGGTTCCAGCCTCAATTCGCGCAATTGCTCCAGCGCCTCATGTTGGACGATCGCCCAGTCAAACGGTTGCTGGTTTCCAAACAGCCGCGCCTTCGCCCGAAGGTAATCCTCCATGTCCTCATAACGATCCAGATGATCGGGCGTGAGATTAGTCAAAATGCCGACTGTCGGCCGAAACTGATCGACAGTTTCCAACTGGAACGAACTCACCTCCAAGGTCAAAACGTCGAGGTCACGCGTCAATGGAGCCACTTCGCAAACAGGTGTCCCAATGTTTCCCGCCGCCACCGTGGGCCGTTGTGCGTGGTTCAACAGTGCGACCATCAACTCGGTGGTGGTGGTCTTGCCGTTGGTGCCGGTCACCCCAATGCTCAGGCATAGCGAATGCCGCCAGCCCAATTCCAATTCGCCAATAATGGGAATCCCCGCCGCGCGCAGTGTTTGCACAGTCGGATTGGAAGTTGGAACCCCAGGACTGATGACCACCAAATCATATTCGCCAGTCAACTTTCCGCTACCCCCAAGATGCACCGTCGCGCCCTCTTCTTCCAATGATCGCCCTCGAACGCAAAGTGCCTCTGAGTTTGATGCATCCACCGCCGTGACATTCGCGCCCTCAGCCAACAGCAACCGGCAAGCGGCAAACCCGCTCACTCCAAGGCCCATCACCACCACGCGCTTGCCAGCCACCGAGTCCATCAACGAAGTTTCAATGTGGCCAACGCAAGTACGGCAAAGAGTACGCCGAGAATGTAAAAACGGACGACCACCTGGTTTTCATGCCAATGCTTCATCTGGAAATGATGATGCAGCGGCGCCATCAGAAAAATGCGCCGTCCCTCACCTGAACGTAGCCGGGTGTACTTGAACCAACCGCTCTGCAACATCACGGAAAGAGCTTCCAACACGAACACGCCACCCGCTATCAGGAGCACAAACGGTTGATGGATGAGCACTGCAATAATCCCCAGCATCCCTCCCAGCGCCAATGCCCCTGTGTCGCCCATGAAAACTTGGGCGGGATGACAGTTAAACCAAAGAAATCCCAATGATGCCCCAATAAGCGCCGCGCAAAGAATGGACAACTCTCCTGCGCCAAGCACATGTGGCATGTTCAGGTAAGCCGCCAACTCAGTGTGGCTGGCGATGTATGTGAAGGCTAGAAACACGGCCGCAACAATAATCGTGCAGCCGATGGCCAGACCATCGAGGCCATCCGTAAGATTGACCGCGTTGGAACTGCCCACGATCGCCAACATAACCAGCACAAGCCCCAGAATGCCCGACCCCGTCAACACGGGATGCTTGGCAAATGGAAGCATAATCGACGCCACGAGATTGTGCGACACCCACGAACTGTGCCGCACCAATTTCCCCTCCCGATAAATCTGTTCCAACTCCCGCTTTCCGCCTGAAGAGTAGAAAGCCAGACGACCTTCACCCGCCTCCACTCGACCGGATTCAGTTCCGTCAGGTTTAAACGAACGCCCTCTCACCATCAACCCCTCCGCAAAGGCCAACCGATAACGCGTGTTATTGTTGTCAAACTTCGCCTCGATTTCGCCCTCACTGTGCCGCTCGGTAAAATGCCACGCCTTGACTGGAGGATGCTTGGTTGAATCGTTTGTGACGAAAACCTCGCTGTGCATCGGCAACTTCCAGAGATAAACGCCGATGAACGCCGCCAGCGCAAACTGCACGACCAACTTGACTTTCCCGGCGATGCCACTGCTTTCCTGCGCTGAAATCTTGGAGTAGTCGTCGTAAAACCCAAGGAGGCACAGGACAAGAACCGCCAGAAGGGTTAATGTAACCAACGGGTTCCATTGCGCCCAAAGCAACGCAGTGATATCCAACACGCTCACGATCAACAGTCCTCCCATCGTCGGCACGCCCATCTTGGTGACACCGTCCGAAACCATGCCACCCATTTGACGGGCACGATCCTCGTATTCCTGCCGAACGCGCAGGCCGCGAAGCCAGCGAATGACGAATGGCCCCAACCAAAGGCTCAAGAGCAGTGCCGTAACCGCCGCGCCAGCGGCTCGAAAGGTGATGTATTGAAACACCCGAAGCCCCGAGAGCCAATCCGCCCAACCAGCATGCCCCTGGCTGGCAAGGTACTCCGGCAACTGACTCAGGTAATAAAACATCTCCGGCCTCGGACCCGACCGGTCCGCCCTATTTTCTGTCCTTCTTTAAATAATCACCCACTTCCTCCAGGCGCGCCGCACGGGAGCCTTTTAACAAAACCACATCACCCGCCTTGACGCGCAAGCCCAAGACCTCCCCGGCGGAAACATTGTTGTCAAACGCCTCCACCTCGGTCACTCCAGCCGCCAGCGCGGCATCGGCAGTCACCCGCGCATCCGACCCGACCGAAAATAGGACATCAATACCACATCTCGCAGCTTCAGTCCCTGCCTCTTCATGGGCCCGACCTGTGTCATCGCCCAATTCGGCCATGGAGCCAACCACAGCTATGCGCCGACCCTCACAAGGCATATCCGCGAGCACCGACAATGCAGCAGCCACGGAATCGGCGTTGGCATTGTATGAATCGTCGATCACGCATACTCCACCCAATTCCTCCGCCTGCAGCCGCCTGCTCGGTGCCCGGCACTCGGCCAGCCCAGCCAAGATGGCATCTGGGGGCACACCCAACTCCACAGCCACGGCCATGGCTAGCAACGCGTTGGTTGCTTGATGCCTCCCCAGCAAGCTCAAACGCACCTCACCAGAAATACCCCCCTCGGCATGAAACGAGATTCCGGTGGAATGAGTTTCCACATTCTCCGCCCGCCAATCGTTTCCAGCCTCAAAGCCGACGGTACAAACCGGGGCCGCGCTCCTTGCCGCAATGGGTTTACTCCACTCACTGTCGCCGTACAGGAATAGTTTTCCACTACTTGGCAACAATTCCCCCAGCATCCCTTCCTCCTGGGCCACACCTTCAACGTTGCCGAAAAACTCCAAATGTTCCCGACCAATCGAGGTAAGGATGCCATATTGTGGTGCCGCCATCCTCACCAGCCCGGCCAGTTCCCCATGATGATTCGTCCCCAGTTCCAGCACGGCTGCATGATGAAAATTCTCAATTTTCAACAAGGTCAGTGGCACCCCGATATCATTGTTAAAACTAGCCTCGCTCCACACCGCAGCAAAATGCCGGCGCAGGATGGACGCCAACAACTCCTTCGTGGTGGTTTTACCATTTGAGCCGGCCACACCCACAACCGGAAGATGATAATCATGCCGATATCGTGCGCCAAACCGTCCGAGCGCGGATCGGGTGTCATCCACTTCGATCACAGCGCAATCCACATCAACGGGCCGGTCCACCAACACTGCGGCGGCACCCCCTTGAACCACCTGTTCCAAATAATCGTGCCCGTCAAATCTGTCCCCCTGAATAGCCAGAAACAAATCTTCGGGCTGGATCTTTCGTGAGTCTGTGATCAGGCGATGCACAAATGTCCCGCCATCACCGCGCACAAGCCGACCCTTCACAGCCTCGGCGATGTAATGGAGGGGCCGAGCTTCCATTTCACTCCTCGTATCCCAACGCCGCCAAGGTGGCACGCGCATGTTCGCGATCATCAAACGGCATCACCGTCTCCCCAATTTCCTGGCAAGTCTCATGGCCCTTGCCGGCAATCAGCACCGTATCGCCAGGTCGGGCGCGCCGGATGATTTCATCAATGGCCCTCGCCCGGTCGAGTTCAATTTCCATCCCTTTCCCGCGCACCGATTCAAAGCCCGAGCCAACTTGCCGAGCGATCTCCGCGGGATCTTCGCGCCGCGGGTTATCCGTGGTAATGATTACCTCATCTGCCAAAAGCCCAGCCGCCTCCCCCATCAACCGTCGCTTGCCAGCATCACGATTACCCCCGCAGCCAAACGCCACTATTAATCGTCCCTTCGTGTCATCCCGCAGAGCCTTTAACACCGCGCGTAAGGCATCATCCGTATGGGCGTAATCCACCAGAACCACAAAAGGCTGTCCGGCCACAACTGACTCAAGACGGCCAGGCACAGGGGGCATTGATTCTAGGCCCTCGCGAATCACTTTTGATTCCAGCCCCAACTCCAGAGCCACTCCCGCCGCCGCCAGTGCATTGTGGATGTTGTGCCGTCCAATCAACGGCAACCGCACACGGGAAATATCCCCTCGCAAATTCAAGTCAAACAAAGTGCCATCCGTGGCTGGTTGCAACCCAGTCCCGCGAACGGCTGCTCTGTTACTTGTCCCATACAAAAGCGGCTTCCCTGTGAGACGCGGCACTAGGCTGAGAGCGTGATCATCATCAACATTCAGGATGGCAAGCCCGGGAGGTTTACGTCTGTCGACGAATTCAAATAATGATGCCTTTGTTTCAAAGTACGAAACCATGTCCCCGTGATAGTCCAAGTGATCCTGAGTCAAATTGGTGAACACCGCCACATCGAAATCCACTCCATCCACCCGGCATTGCGCAAGGGCATGTGAACTGACTTCCATAACGCACGCCTTGCATCCAGCATCGCGCATTTGCGCAAGCAAGTGTTGCAGTTCAAGCGCCTCTGGTGTTGTGCGCGTGGCAGGAAAAACACGATTGCCCAAGTCGTACTCAACAGTCCCCAACATACCCGTGGAAACCCCCGCTTGCCGCAGGAGATGTCGGACCATATAGGCCACGGTGGTTTTGCCGTTTGTGCCCGTGACCCCGACAACCTTCAGGTTTTTTGAAGGGCCATCGTAATAAACCGAAGCCGCCTGCGCCAAGGCCCGCCGCGCACTTGGAACCAAAATCCATTCGGCGCCAGCAACGGCATCAATCTTCCGTTCTGCGACAATCGCCACGGCACCGCGCTCGATAGCATCCGCTGCAAACTCAAGCCCATCGGTGTTCTCCCCTGGGAGGGCAAAGAACACCTTGCCCGGCGTCACCCGTCGCGAGTCGTAAGCCAGCCCGACACACTCGGGATCCACCGCGCCCCGGGCTTGGATTTCGTCCTGCCCATCCAACAGCCGCGAAAGTCTCATTCAGATCAGCGACGATCTCCCGCAGCCAACTCTTCCGGCTTTTTGTCCGGCGGAATTCCCAAATAGCTGGCGGTTCTTTCGGCAATTTTTTTAAAAACAGGCGCCGCCACCAGCCCTCCGTAGTAGTCGCCTTGCGGCTCGTCAACCGCGACGAGGATACACAACTCGGGCCTGTCCGCCGGTAAAAATCCGACGAAAGAGGCATAATACTTCCCGGGAATATAACCGCCCCGCCCCGCTTTCTGAGCCGTTCCCGTCTTTCCAGCCACCGTATAGTAATCCAATTCCGCGCGCCGCGCCGTGCCCCCGGAAGCCACCACGGTTTTCAGTGCCTTGGTCACTTCATGGGCGACGGCAGGTGAAACCACCTGCCGAATGGATTTGGCCGGGTATTTTAAAACAAGCCTGCCCTGCTCATCCTCCAAGCGATCCGCGATTCTTGGTTTCATCAGCCGGCCTTCATTTGCGATCGCGCTCATCATCATTGTAACCTGCAATGGCGTACCCGCCACCTCATGCCCCATGGGCACGCGTGAGACCGACAACTTGGTCCACTTCTCCAGCGGATGGACGATGCCTCCCACTTCCCCCGGCAGTTGGATGCCCAGCCGTGAGCCAAAACCAAAATCACGAATGTACTGATACAATCTTGGCGCCCCCAATCTCATCCCCAGCTTTGCAGAACCAATATTAGATGATTTAGTAATAATTTTCTCCACTGAAAGAAGCCCGTATGGATGATGGTCGCGCAAAATTTTCCCTGCATACAGAAACCGGCCGTTGCTGCAATGGAAACGGGATTCCAGCGTGACCAACCCTTCATTTAATGCGCCCGCAACTGTTACCGCCTTGAATGTTGAGCCAGGCTCAAAGGTGTCCGTAACCGCACGATTGCGCCGCGCTGCCGCCTCAACATCGCCGGGATGCCGAGGATCGAAAGTCGGAAGGTTGGCCATGGCCAACACATCCCCGCTCCTTGGCCGCACAACAATGGCTGTCACTCCAGCGGCAAGGTGTTTCTCCATAGCCAGTTTCAATTCGCTTTCAACGATGTTCTGCACCCCGGCATCTAGTGTTAGGAAAGCGTTCAGTCCATTCCTCGCAGGCACATCCTGCACCCGGCGCTCGACCTGTTCTCGCTTCTTTGAATCAGTCTCGATCACACGCCAGCCACGGGCACCGGTAAGTTTGGAATCCAGCACCGCCTCCAAACCTTCCTTACCTCGGTGATCATCACCGCCAACAAATCCAAGAACATGAGCCCCCAAGGTGCCCGCTGGATACAGACGCAATTGATCCTCCGCGCGATCAGCGAACACAGCCCGGCGCCGCATATCTCTGACTAACCGTTGCTTTTTTCTGTCCAGCGCAACTGATGGGTCATCAATCGGGAATTCAGCCATCGTCCTCGTAATCTGCTCGAAAACCTCCGGTAGAACCTTTCTTTTCAAACGAACATAACGGTTAGTCTTCACTTGGCCCGAAGGGGTGCGGATCAATCTCGGTTTCAGTTTTGCTTCCAACTCTTTTTCTTCCAACCCTAGCAAGGGCGCCAATGCCCGCGCCACGGCCGGATAATGCGAACCTATCATTACCGGATCCGCACATATCGTTTTCACGAAGCGGCTCGTCGCCAGCTTGTTGCCATTCGCATCAAAAATGTCACCACGTCGCGGATGGACGATTACCGTGCGGGTCGTGTTGCCCCGGGCAGTATCCCGTAATTGATCATGCCGATAGACTTGAAGATCGACCAATCGATATGCCAAGCCCGAGAATGCCAACAGCAGAAACACTGCACACGCCAACAGCCAGCGCCGGCCTTTGGATGTCGCGGATTCCTCCATATCAATTCATCGGCTTGCCGTTCGGGTTGGCCGACTTGAATCATGGTTTGCCCGTGTCGGAGATTTTTCCTCCAAGACAACCACTTGGCTGGGCCTCGGCATCTCTAGTTCCAAGCGCCACTGTTTCACCAGTTGATCCAGCACCTGCGGTGATTTTAACTGTGCCAGCGTGTCGCCCAATTCCTTGTTTTCCTTATTCAAATCTCCCAGCCGCGTTTCTAGCCCCTTAATCTCCTTGCCCAACTGCGCAATCTGTTGCTTTTGCCAAACATAACCCAGGCCGAGCCCGCATGTTACCAAACAGATCGCCGCTGCCTTAACGGCCGGACCAAACCTCGCCAACATTGTGCCGTTGCGACGGGTCATTCCCTTTCCCTCCCCACCAACAACACCCTGTAAAACCGGATATCACCCAGAACATCCACCACAACGAAATCCATCTGCCCCGACCCACGCCGTACATCCCCCATATTCGCCCACGCCATCTCATCAACTGAACCCTGCACCTGATACCAACCACCCTTCACAGTCGTCCAACGCAACCGATATTCCCTCCCTCGTCTGGTAATCTCCGCCCTTGGCTTCGGCAAATCAGCCCCGTCATCCACACGACGAATTCTCAAATGCGGAAGACCGCCCGATATGCTAACCGGCACCGTCAACGGACGGCCCTCACCAATCATTTGCGCCCCGACATTCTTCCAACTCGTTTTGTCGCGTGAAGCCTGAACCTGATACCTAGCCCCTTCCTGTGTTTCCCACTCCACGCGCATCGCGTCACCCTCGCCCAATAGCACCGCCAAAACAGGCCGTTCCGCCGCGCTTGCTGTATGCGCGATAAGCGCAGCCGCTGCCAAAATCTGGATGATTGTTTTATTGAACATGGTTCTCATTGGGTTTTGATAACTCTATAAAAACGATACGAACCACCGGAACCAACCGGCGACTGAACTGCCCTGCCTGTTCCCCGCCTAACCGGCCCTTCGTTCATCCAAGTCTGGCTGTCACGCGATTTTTGCACTTGATAACGCGCCCCCACCTGTGTCCTCCACTGCAACTGATAATTCCCTCTACCCTGCACCAACGAAGCGCTCACCGGCACATTTCGGCGAACAGTCGGCTGCATCGGTGTCCGTTGCGTCATGTTTCGATACCGGTCTGATGCCGATCCCAATCGTTGACTCAACATGCTAGGAAGTTGAGAGCGCACAGTGGCCAAGCCCTGCGTGTTGACCCGGCGGCTAGTCATTGATGAACCGCCCACCAAAGGTCGATGAGGGCTTGCCGTTCGCTGTGTCACCGCCGAGGGACGGGTCAACCGCATCCCCCGTAATGAACGCCCCGGTTGAGCCAACAGTCCCGCCCGGCTCAATCGAGAAGGCAGAGGAGCAGCGTGAGGTGTCCGGTATGAATTTCCAGCCGTTTGCGTTTGCACTGGCCTTGGAAAACTGAAGTTTGTCCTGAGCATGGGCTGCGTTGGAGCCACCCTGGTGCCATGTAGACTGGCTTGTGCAACCGACTCAAGGGCTTCACGCCCCGCTTTAATCGAGGGTGTCTGTGCAAGTGACTGAGCTGGCGCCGCTGCACTTGCAAAACCCATAGGCGTCCGGCGAATTCCCCCGCTTTGGAGAGACAATCCTCCTACCGCAGTCGCCGCTGGAGCCTTGGCCGCCATTTGCTGCAACAAACCACTGGCTTTCACAGCGGCAGCCGCTTGGGCGACTACCGCTGCTTGGCGTGTTTTTTCATCTGCTGAAAATTCAACCGCCAACTGCTGCTCCAACACCTGATTCTCAATTGCAGCGCCCACGGGATCATCCTGTGTTTCAATATGCGCCGTCAGGACCAAAGGTTTTGTCCCCGTCTCCTGATAGCTTACATGTGCTCCTTTCGTTAAATCGCCAACTGATGAAGAACCATACTGGACAGCCGTCAGGATCGCGTTGTTTGATTTCACAAAATCAACCCAAGTCACCAGAAAGCCTCCCTGTCCCAAACTCACAACGGCTGGTTGTTGCTGATGATATTTCACCCGCTCATTAACCCGAAACTCCGCCCCACCAGAAAGCATCCGACCATGAATTTCCCTTCCCAAGGTCGCCCTGACTTCACTTTCCCAAACGAGCAAGCCATCCCCTCCTTGGGTTGCCAATGAAATCCGGCCCTGACGACCAGCCTTGTACGCATTCCATCGGGCCTCCATGCCGGTCGGCAACCCATTCCTCCCAAATGACCGCACAAATATATCCGTTTGGTTCATCATCTCCACCTCATCACGTTTTTCCCAAGCAGCCACAAATCCATCCCCCAATGCCGCAACCACAGGTCTTGAACACAATCCCGACATGCTGTTGATTCGAAACTCTCCCGCAGCCGGCATACCGTTCGCGCCGTAGAATCGGCCCACCAAATGTCCCCGCAAATTTGGCGCGCCCGTCTCATTCTTCCCTTCCATCGATTCACTGATCCACACACCAACAAATCTGCCATCCGAAAGCGGCGCTAATGCCGGCTGCGACTGGTTCATTTCAATATTCTCATTTAACCGAATCTCGCGCCCCATCGCCGCCCCCAGTGCCGTGAATCGTTGCCCAAACACTCCATTACCGCTGTTGTCCTGTCCGTTGCTCACCCACGCCACCATCACGCTGCCATCCCTCAAGGCGGCTAGTGCTGGCTGAAACTGATCTCCTTCAGTGAAAGTATTTGCAGTTTTAACTTCCGAGGTGAACAAGCCGTTCGCCGAAAGAAACCGCAGCCGGACATCCCGATTCGACTTGGGCCCAGATTCCCATGCCACCACAGCCCCTCCATTCAGCAAAAGCGCCACCTGCGGCCGCATTTCCCGCACCCCAAAATCTGATCCACTCAATGGCACAGGCACTCCAATCCCCACTCCACCCTTATTGATTCTCTGGACAACCAACCGCCCCCTCGATCCGGCATGGTTCGCTTGGTGGTGCCAAACCATCACCCCCCCATCCGGTCCCATTGCCACCACAGGCTCCTGCTGGTGCCCACCCAACTCGCCCATAATGGGATACGGCTTTAACTCCACACTCAACGCCCCCATGACACCCAACGAAATGCATCCGGCCCATGCAAGCATAAGCAAACGCCTCCCCATGTTTGTCATTTCACTTCGCATCCTCAAATTTTCTCCAGAATCCTCAGCTGCGCACTGCGACTCCTTGGATTCGCAGCCAACTCCTCCGCATCGGGCTTCAATGATTTTCGGCGCTCCCATCGCAAAACTGGTTTCTCCCTTTTGGCCATCTCGTCACCAAAATCCTTAACCATCTTCGCTTCCAGTCCCTGAAAGGTAATCGTTACCAACCGGCCACCCGGTTTCAACAAGTCAACCATCACCGGCAGTCCCCGCCGCAAGGCACCCATTTCATCATTCACAGCCACCCGAAGCGCCTGAAAAACCCGCGTCGCCGGATGCAGGCGCCCACCTTTCCGCCGCACGACACGCTCGGCAACCGCCGCCAACTGCCCCGTTGTTTCCAGCGGTTCTTTTTCCCGTTCTTCAATCAAAACCCGGGCAATCCGGCGGGACTGTCTTTCACCTCCCATCACCCAAAACAAGTTAGCTAAATCCTTCTCACCCATCGTATTCACCAAGTCAGCAGCCGTCATCTTCTGCCGGGTATCCATTCGCATGTCCAAGGGGCCATCTGCGGCAAAACTGAATCCCCTCTCGGGCCAATCCAACTGCGGCGAACTGACCCCCAAATCCAACAAAACACCGTCAACACTGCCATGCTCGACCCACTCCCCCAAATCCTCAAACGCTCCATGCCGAACCTCCCATCGACCGGGATAACCATCCAGTTTGGCCTTTGCTGCCGCCAATGCCTCTGCATCCCGATCGCATCCTCCCAGCCAACCATCTGGTGAACTTTCTTTTAAAATAACCTGTGCATGTCCTCCCCCTCCCAGAGTACCATCCACAAATCTCCCACCGGGCCGCACCCCCAGCGCCCCTACGACCAGTCCTGCCATGACTGGCACATGTAAAAACTCTTTCAAAACAACTCACCCACTCTCCAAACATTTCGACTATTGCTGAATCATCATATACGCCGTCGATGGCGCCATGGCTGTTCCAAATGGCGTGCGAATCACAACCCGCCTTAACTGGTTGATGTTTGTTCCCGCTTGCGAATCAAACAAAGGATTCGCGTTCATTCCGAACGCAACAGGGGCAATCTGAATCTGATATCCGTCCCTTCCCAAGGGAGGATAATCAGTAATTGTAATCCCCGCCGTCAATGAACTGGGCTCCGCAGCATCACGCAAGCTGATTGGTTGCGGCGGCAAACCCGTAGCCGGATCAGTGGACAGAATCGGGTTCCCATTGCCATCGACAAATTCCACGGACAAAGCCAAGTCCAATCCGGTTCCCCGAATGGTCAACACATCGGCATCGTTGCCCCGAATCCAAGTCCTGTTCGCATCATCCGGAGTGGCGGGTACACCAGGAATTGCCGCCGAGGTAAACACCTCAACAATATTTGGCGTCACCAAAGGATACCCGGAAACAGTACTGTTCCTGTCTCCACCCACTCCCAAATGTGTGTACGCCTGCGATAACGCGCGAGGCGGGCTGATATTCACGTTCGCATTGGGCAACCCATTGTCGTCCGGATTGAAAACCAGCCTGACCTGTCGCGTGAAGGCATCCACGGCAATACTTGTATTATTGCCATCACTGCGTCCCATGACCGTTCCCAGCCCCATAGAACCAAACCCGCTTGTAGTGTACGTATAATTTCCGTCGCTCAAGATATTTGGCGGCAGGTAAATCATCGTGTCGGTCACGACAATGTCCGAATAATTCACCGGCACACCAGTTGTTGACGCAAACGAAGTGTTTGATGAATTGATATCCAGAATCGCAATCGGGTCCGGAAATGCTCCCGGCGCACTACCCGGCTCCAGATTATAGTTAGAACTGTTACTGTCATCAAAGAACCACAACTGATTAACATCCCCCCCACTCAGCTTGAATCCGCTTCCTTGGAGAATCAGGCTCTTGCTGGTATTCAACGGCAAACCATCAAACTGCGTACTGTTTATTATTGGACGCCCATCCCGAACGACATATAAAAAAGCGGCCTCGCTTTCACCCTTTGAATTAACCAAGACGATCTTCCGATAACCCGTTGTGCCCGTTGATGGACTGACTGATTTATGCCCCAAGGTGCCAGGTGGAATTATAATCTGCTGGTCACTAAGAATGTATGGACGCGCCTCAATTGTTTCCAACGTCACATAATTGCCGTCCACTATCGTGTCATGATCGAGAATTTTTATCGAAGTCACTGAATCTAGCCGTTGTCCATAAATTGTGATTGTATCGCGCGACCTGTCGATGTCAAAGGGGACAGGCTGAAAGTTCAGGCCCAGCGCATCATATACCGTGATGCGGGTCACCTTTGGAGGCGTTCCCGACGGACCAACAATGGATTCCACCTGTGTCTTGTCCGTTTCCGGGAATTTTATATAATCGTTCGGCCCCGTGTTTGTAATCCAACCCCATTGAAATTGGGTAATAAAGTTACCCTCCAGCCCCGGCTCACCAGTCCATATCACCGAATTAAATGGCGCGCGTGTTGTAAAAAAATACCGAATAGGCGTTGCCCCAGGAGGCTCAATCACCCCGGGTCCAAGCATTTGACTGGTAACACCCTGCTGTGAATTATTTGCAATTTGGGAACCGTCCCAATCAATACCCGGCCCAGGAATTTGAATAACGGGCAATGCACCCGCCGCACCCAAACTCAAATCATCTGCAATGAAAACAATGTCCGGAATAGCTCTCGTCCTCCCCACTTTCTGGGCAAAATATGGGGGATCAGCCTGGGGCACATCTGATGGTAAAGTGTTTGTCACAAACACATCCGTCCAGACGGTCGTCTTCGAACGATACAGGGTTCCCAAAAGTGAATCGTAGGGCTGATATGTGAATTGGATTTTATCTATACCCCCACGCAAACCAGACCTCGCAGCAGCAGCCGGAAAAGCCGCGGCCACCGGCTGCGGGCGAAGAACGCCTGCCGGATGAATGGGTGTTATGGCATTTGCGGCACCGCCCGCAAATGTCCGCAGCGCGAAATTATTGAATGGCCAATTAGCGTTGGGAATGCCGCTTTTCTGGGGGTTCATGTTGGGCACCTCAATACGCTGCACCGTGGCATCATATGTTTCCCACACGATATTGTTTGTACGGTAAAGATATCGCAATCCTCCTGCGTCGTCGAACGTCAGCGTATGCCTTGGCTGCGAGCGAACCTGCCTAGTCACGTTTTGCGGAGCGGGCTTGTTCAAAGGATCGTCCGGCGCAAAATACACACCCGGTGTCCGAAAAACTGTTGGCGCAATCATCGGCCAAGGCAATGCATTTGGAAAATTGATTACATCCCGAATGCCGGCCACCGCACTGTATTCATAGTCACTGCTAATCGCATACTCAATGGCATCCACCACAGTCGGGGTGCCAATTACCCCGCTGTATATAAAATAACTATAAGTCACACCGTTAATTACCCTGCTCGGATGATATGTAAAGGGGTCGTAATTTCGTATGGCGATCTGGAAGTTGCCGGTGGAAGCGCCCGGATTATAACTCAGGATATCCCGAATGGTGAAACAGTGACGATGCGGATTGCCCAGCCCCAAGTGATTCACCAGGAGGCCAAGCGTCATGGTCTCCATGTCCACAATATTGTTTACATTGGCGGATGGATTGAATTTCCAGGTTGCATAGTGCTTATCGTATTCCTCAATCAGGTTCAGGGCGCTGACTCCACTATAACTGCCATCCTGTGGCTGAAAAAAATCATTCAATACCTCGAAGGCACTGTGTATGGCCTGCATCCCATTGTGCCCGAAATGATGCACGAAGGTGCTGTCAAAGGCATACGTCAACTCAGGAAAGTTCCACCGATAAAACTGCTTGATTGGGACAGGCCAGCCCATCGGATCAAAATGATTGAGATACCCCTGTTGCTGAGTTCCATTCGGAGGGGTGTTAACACCTGGCGGGAAAACTGTCCCTGGGGGAGGAAATGAATAGTAATTGGCATTATTAATGGCCACCGCAGGCGTGCCAGGGTTTACGGGGCCAATCAGCGAGAACGCGCCGCCCTCAACGCCGCCGCCTAGCAGCAACGCCGCGCACAAGGCCAAAAGCGGCCTCTTTCGCCCGTTCCATTTCATGTCTCCTGGATCCGTCGGGCGTGTCCTTGTACACAGCCCCCCGGGTTTTACCCACAAAGACCGGCCGGCAGCCGCTGCCTTGCACAACGGCTCACCGACCGGCTTTGTTGGTATCATAAGACGCGGCCAACCCACCGAATGGCAGGGCAGCCGCGCACCCCCTTGGCTCTGTCGTAAAAATCCCTTGATGATGTTTCGCAAGCTGCATTTTCTGTCGCTCTCGATTTATTCCATCATCCGAAAAGCCTCCGAAGCCATCATTCGGTCGGATTCAGCCACCGCCTCATAACGGCCCGGCTGCCAAATCTCAAACCGATCCAGCAAACCTACCAGCACCGCTTCCTCCACTATTCCGGCTTTGGCCGCCATTTCCTCGGGGAGGCAAATGCGGCCAGCCTTATCCAAGGCAACCTGCACCGATTCGCTTCCAATAAATCGTTTGAGCAAAACCTTGTTCGGGTCATCATTTCCCATGGCATCAATATCACCCATTAGCTTTGCCATTTGCCCGGGAGGCAACACCCGCAAACAAGTCCCTTGTTTTGATTTCGGCCAAACCATCATGGTGAATTCAAACCCCTTTTCCGTTGGCCGCCACTTCGCAGGCACCTGAACACGCCGCTTCCCGTCCACTCCATGTCGATAGAGTGAATTGTAATACACAGGCGTATTTGTGCCATATTCCGACATCGATCGCGTGCTGCACTATTAACCCACTTCGCCACACAACGCAACACTTTATTTATATTTATTCACATAGGTCAACCACAAAAATGACCATTTAAAGGGGTTTTTTCCAGCTTTATTCACACTATTCACAGAAAACTCGCATTCTGGTTTCTTCCCCCTCTAGAATCCGCCCTGTGGCTCTGCCCCTCCTGAAAACTGCCGATTTTGATTACACCCTCCCCCCCGCCCTGATTGCACAAACCCCGTCAAGACAGCGGGACGCTTCGCAATTACTGTCGCTTGACCGGGTCACGGGAACTGTTTCCCACCACCAATTTCGTGATCTCCCGTCTTTGCTCCATCCCGGGGATGTATTGGTTATGAACGATTCCCGCGTTATTCCTGCCCGGCTCCGCGCCAGAAAACTCACAGGTGCTCGGATCGAATTGCTGTTGCTGGAGGAAAACACCGAGAACGACTGGTGGGCCCTCCTTCGCCCCAGCAAGCGACTGAAAATTGGGATGGAGATCGAAATTTGTGATCACCGACGTAAGTCCACTGGCACCACCGCAATCATCACCGGGAAAAGCGTGGAAGGTCACGCCCGCATTCAGTTCAGCAAAAACATTCATCCAATCTTGGAACAGATTGGCGAGCCTCCTTTGCCTCCCTACATACGACGCCCCTCAGGCAGCCGCCCCGCCGACCTTGCCCGCTACCAAACCGTCTTTGCCCAATCCCCCGGATCCGTTGCCGCTCCCACGGCCGGACTCCACTTTACTCCTGCTCTCCTAAACAAACTACGTCGTAGAGGCGTCATCCCGTGTACACTCACACTTCACGTCGGACTCGGCACCTTTTCCCCCGTCAAAGCCTCGCGCATTCAGGACCATCGAATGCATGAGGAACGCTATACACTTTCTGGCCCCACCGCGGCTATTCTTAACAAGGCACGCCGCGACCACCGCCGCATCATTGCCGTCGGAACCACCTCCCTCCGCGTTCTCGAATCTCTCGCACGCAGCCATGCGACCTTCGGGCCAGCCACGGGTCGGACGAGGATATTCATTTATCCACCCAGCGAGTTTCATGCCGTCGACGCCTTGATCACTAATTTCCACCTTCCCCAGTCGACCCTCCTTATGCTGATAAGTGCCTTCGCCACCCCCGGCCAACTTCACGGCCGCGAAACCATCCTAGCCACCTACGCCACCGCTATCCGCAAAAAATATCGCTTCTTCAGCTACGGCGATGCCATGTTTATACAGTGATCCGCCCCTTCGTCCTCATCAACATGGCCATGACCGCCGATGGTAAAATCGCCTCGGCAAACCGCGCCGTAACCAAGCTGGGCAGCCGCCGAGACTTTGGCCATCTGCTTTCATTGCGCGCCACTGTTGATGCCGTGATGACCGGTGCAGGCACTATAAATGCTCAACCGGATATCACCCTTGGCCCCGGTTCTCGCCAGTATTCTGAAATAAGGGCGGCAAGGGGACTCTCCGACGCCCCCCTGCGAATCTTAGCAAGCGGTTCCGGACGACTAAACCCCAAGGCAAAGATTTTCCGTTCCCCCGGAGCCCCCATCATTGTCCTCACGACCAAACAAATGCATCGGGCGCGCCGACATACTCTCGCCGAAACCGCCGCCGAAGTTTGTGAATTTGGACGCAGCAAAATTGACATGCGCAAGGCTTTGAACTGGTTGCGAGTTGAAAATGGCGTCAAGCGACTCCTTTGTGAAGGCGGCGGTCAATTGAACGGCACCCTGCTAGCTGCGGGATTGGTTGATGAAATTAACCTGACCATTTGCCCCAAGATCATGTCCGGCAAATCAGCCCCGACCATCGCCGACAGCCCGATTGCCGAAAGCCTCATGGACGCCCGACAGTTCAAATTGAAATCAATGCGCCCCGCAAGCGGCGAGGTGTTTTTGGTATATCGTACAGATTAAAGAAGGCTCACCTGTTCGACCTCCGCGGGCTGCCCAAGGAATTGGACTCCCAGTTCAGAAAACTTGGGGACCGCGTCCGTAAAAAAAAGCCGCAGGTTGCCCTGCCCACCCTGTTCGTTAAGCAATCCCAACCGTTCCAGTTCACGTTGAATGAACTGGGCACAGCTTTCGGCGGAATCCACCAGAAAAACAGTCTCGCCAACAGTATCGGCTATGGCCTGTTTCAGGATAGGATAATGTGTGCAACCCAAGACCAGCGTATCGATTTTTTGAGCGAGAAGAGGCGCTAAGTATTCCTTTAAAACCGAACCCGTCACCTCATGTTGCTGCCAGCCCTCCTCGGCCAAAGGAACCAACAGTGGACACGGACGGGCATGAACCTGTGCATCCGGCTTGAGGGCAACGATGGCACGATGATAAGCTTGGCTGCGGATGGTTGCAGCGGTGCCAATCACGCCGATACGGCCCGTGCTCGTCCGCTCGATGGCGGCAATGGCCCCGGGCGAGATCACTCCAAACACAGGCATCGAAAACCGCCTTTCCAACTCAGACAGGGCGGTGGCACTGGCGCTATTGCACGCAACCACCAGAGCCTTGACATTGTGTTTCGCCAAGAATTCAGCGTCCTCGCAGGCAAAGCGCGTGACTGTCTCGGCGGATTTTGTGCCGTACGGCACACGAGCCGTGTCTCCCAGATACACCAGATGTTCGGAGGGCAACAGACGACGGACTTGCCGTACCACAGTAAGGCCGCCAATGCCGGAGTCAAAGATGCCGATGGATTGTGTGGCGTCCGCCATGGGGTGGAATGTGGGAGGAGTGCGGCAGATTCGTCACGCCCAAAAACTTGACTCATGGCCGCGGTATCCCTAGATTGCCCGTCCCTTATCCAATTTTACACAAGGGCAATCGCCATGACTATGAGTGAATCCACCCAACAAATCGACAAAGGCATGGCCGGAGTGGTCGCGGCGAACACGTACCTCAGCGACGTGCGCGGCGACATCGGCGAGCTGATTTACTGCGGCTACAATATCAATGACCTCGCGGAAAACGCGACGTACGAGGAAGTTGTCTATCTGCTTTACCACAAGCGGCTGCCCAACGCCGACGAACTGGCGGCGCTGAAGCAAGACCTCGCCTCGCGGCGCGAAATCCCCGCGGGCGTGGTCGAGCTGATCAAGGGCCTGCCGGCCGACACGCAGCCGATGCACGCACTGCGCACCGCCGTCAGCGCGCTGGGTTGTTACGATGACAATCCCGAGACCGGCGACGACCTTGACGGCGCGCGCACCAAGAGCCTGAATCTCATCGCGCAGGTGCCCGTGCTCATCGCGGCCTTCCACCGCAACCGCCAGGGCAAGGAGATCCTCGCGAGCGATCCCGAGCTGGGCGAGGCGGCCAACTTTCTGTGGCTGATCAATGGCGAGAAGCCCAGCGCCGACATGGAGCGCACCATCGACATCTGCTACATCCTGCACGCCGACCACGGCTTCAATGCCAGCACCTTCAGCAGCCGCGTGACCATCGCGACGCTGAGCGACGTTTACAGCGCCATCACCAGTGCCATCGGCACCCTCAAGGGCCCGTTGCACGGCGGCGCCAACGAGGGCGTCATCAAGATGCTCCACGAGATCGGCGAGGTCGACAAGGTGGACGCCTACGTTGAGGATTGCCTGGCCAACAAACGCCGCATCATGGGCATCGGCCACCGCGTGTACACCACGCTGGACCCGCGCGCACCGCACCTCAAGCGCATGGCGCAAAAGCTCACCAACGAGCTGGGCGAGACCAAGTGGATCGACATGAGCGAGCGCATCGCCGAGTTGATGAAGGAAAAGAAGAACCTCAACGCCAATGTGGACTTCTACTCCGCCACCGTCTACTACAGCCTCGGCATCCCGACCGACCTGTTCACGCCCATCTTCGCCATCGCGCGCACGGCGGGCTGGACGGCGCACATCCTCGAGCACCTCGACGGCAACCGCCTCATCCGCCCCAAGGCCGAGTATGCCGGCGACGAGGGCCTCGAGTGGGTGCCGGTGGAGAATCGTTAAACACCACAAATTACTTGAACGCCCGGTGCCCTTGCCGCATAGCAGGGGCACCGGTTTTTTTATATGAATCTGCACGAATATCAGGCCAAGGAATTGATGCGGCGCCACGGGGTGGCCGTGCCCGCCGGCGAGCCGGCCACTTCGCTGGATGAAGCCAAGGCGGCGATTGAGAAACTCTTTGCCGAGGGCAATAGCCGCGTGGTTGTCAAAAGCCAAATCCACGCCGGCGGCCGGGGGAAAGGGACGTTTAAGGATGGCTTTCAGGGCGGGGTGCATTTGGCGGATTCGGCGGAGGATGCATTTGCCAAGGCGGAGGCGATGTTTGGCAATGTGTTGGTGACGAAGCAAACGGGTGAAGAGGGCAAGCAGGTGAACCGGTTGCTGATCACCTCGGCGCAGGATATTAAAAGCGAATATTATGTGGCGGTGTTGCTGGACCGCGCGCAGGGACGGCCGATCTTGATGGCGAGCGCGGAAGGCGGCGTGAACATCGAGGAGGTGGCGGAGGCGACGCCGGAGAAGATTTTTAAGGAGACGATTGATCCCGATTTGGGCATGCAGTCGTTTCAGGGGCGCAAGATCGCGATTGCCCTCGGATTGCGCGGCAAGCTCATCGGGCAGTGCGCGCGGTTGCTGCAGAATTTGTACCGCACGTGGGCTGAGTGCGATGCCTCGATGGTGGAGGTGAACCCGATGGCGCTCATCGCCAACGACGACGGAACCGAGTCGGTGGTGGCGCTGGATGCGAAAATGTCCATCGACTCCAACGCGATGTTTCGCCACAAGGACATCGCCGAGATGCGCGACCTGTCCGAAGAGGATCCGCTGGAGGTTGAGGCAGGCAAGTTTGACCTCAACTACATCAAGCTCGACGGCAACATCGCCTGCCTTGTCAACGGCGCCGGGCTGGCGATGTCCACGATGGACGCCATCAAGCATTACGGCGGCGAACCAGCCAACTTCCTCGACGTCGGCGGCGGCGCCACGCAGGAACAGGTCAAAGCCGCCTTCGAGATAATCCTCAGCGATCCCGCCGTCGAGGCGATCCTCGTCAACATTTTCGGCGGCATCATGAACTGCAACACCATCGCCGAGGGCGTCGTGGCTGCCGCCCAGGAAACCGACCTCAAGCTCCCGCTCGTCGTTCGTCTCGAGGGCAACAACGTCGACGCCGGACGCGAAACCCTGGCCGAGTCCGGCATCTCCATCATCACCGCCGGCACAATGGCCGAGGCCGCGCAAAAATCAGTCGAAGCCGCCAAGTAACGCCATGTCCATTCTCGTAAAACCTGACACCAAGTTCATCGTCCAAGGCATCACCGGCGGTTTCGGCGGACGCCATGCCCAACTGAGCCTCGACTACGGCTCGCAACTCGTCGCCGGCGTCACTCCCGGCAAGGGCGGGCAAACGTTTGCCGAAACCGTGCCCATCTACGACAGCGTCGCCGAGGCCGTCGCGGAGACGGGGGCGACGGCGACGGCTGTTTTCGTGCCACCGCCCTTTGCCGCCGATGCCATTCTTGAGGGCATCGATGCCGGGCTGGAGCTGGTCGTGGCCATCACCGAGGGCATTCCCGTGCGCGACATGGTGAGCGTGAAAAAAGTTTTGGATGCCAGCGAAACGAAATTGATTGGCCCGAACTGCCCCGGTGTCGTCACGCCCGGCGAGGGCGAAGATTCCAGCGGCGGCTGCCGCATCGGCATTTCGCCCGGCTACATTCACAAGGCGGGCAACATCGGCGTCGTTTCCCGCAGTGGCACGCTCACCTACGAGGCGGTGTGGCAACTCACCAGCGCTGGAGTCGGCCAATCGACCTGCGTGGGCATCGGCGGCGATCCCGTGCCGGGCATGTCGCATCTCGATGTGCTCAAGCTTTTCAATGACGACCCCGACACGCACGGCATCATCATGATCGGCGAGATCGGCGGCACCGCCGAGGAGGAAGCCGCCGCGTGGGCAGCGGTGAACTGCGACAAGCCGATTGCCGGCTTCATCGCCGGCGCCACCGCCCCGCCAGGACGCCGCATGGGCCATGCGGGCGCCATCGTGAGTGGCGGCAAGGGCACGGCGGAGGCGAAGAAAGCCGCCTTCCGCGAGGCGGGCATTGGCGTGGCGGAAACGCCATCAGAAATGGCTGGCACTTTGCTGGAGATGATGTAGCCTTTCGTCCGTCAAGGATGGAGTGGTTGCACCTGATTCTAAACCTCGCGGCGTTGCTGTTGTGGATACACTGGCGGCATACGCCTGCCCATTCATCAGGATCCAAGGCAGGTTTCTTTAAAAGACACGGCACCCGGCTGGCACGCGGCTCGGTTGGGCTCCTGCTTTTGGCGATTTTGCTGGTTGGCCGCGCATGGTTTTATCATCGCATTGCGCCGGAAGTTGACTGGCAGCCCCGGGTCACGTTCATAGCTTTTACGCCGGAATTCTCAGCTGCGTTCTCGCTGCCATTTACTTGGGCGGATTTTGGCAAGCAGCTTGCGTTTTCCGTGATCAGCTTTTCTGGTTGGCTGGTTTTATATAATTTTGTACTGGTATTTGCATCCACCATTAAGCCGGCCACTGAAGATGCCCGCAGGTGGAGATATTTTTTGAGAAGCCAATTGGGTTTTCTGGATATGCTTCCAGCCGTGCTGATTGTTCCACTCGCAATTTTGCTGGGGGCCTCTGTGCATTATGGTTCAGCGTGGTGGCTCATGCAATTGGGCATCCTTCCCGGCCAATCCCCCGAGGCCTTGCTTCATCTGGCTAGCGGCATGGCAGTCTTGAACCTGCGTATTGTGGCATGGATGGCCTTGGGGGTGCTCGGCCTGTATGTACTCAACAGCTACATTTATTTTGGGGAACACAAATTCTGGAAGATCATCGATTCCTCAGGGCAGGCCATGCTCAGTCCTTTACGGTTGTTCCCGTTGCAGTGGGGCAAGGTGGATTTCGCGCCCTTGGCGGCCATGGCAGCGGCTTGGGGTGGCCTGCTCCTTATGCATCCTGAGCGTTTGAGCTGGCTCTACCAGAGGTTGATTGGCTGACCAATCAACGCCTCAATTCAGCCCCTTGAAAAAATCGCGTGCCGTGGCACATGTCTCTCCGCTCAGTTTTTTCAGCGAGCAGCCACGCACCTCCGCGGCAATGGCCGCGATTTCCTTCACATACGCCGGCTCACACCGTTTTCCACGGTAAGGCACGGGCGCAAGAAAGGGGCTGTCGGTTTCCAGCATAAACCGATCCTCAGGAGTAGCCGCCAGTGTCTCTCGCACATCCTTCGCATTTTTGAAGGTCAAAATGCCCGTGAAGCTGATTAGGGAACCAAGCTCCACCACGCGTTGCATGCTCGCAACATCGTCAACGAAACAATGGAATTGTCCACGCACACGACTGGCGTACTGCTCAAAAATTTCTAGGGTCGGTTTCAAGGCAACTCGCTGGTGAATCACAACATTGCGCTTCAATTCAACGGCCAAGTCCAATTGCTGCCTGAATACACGGATCTGCCGTTCCTTCCATACCGCATCATCGACCACAGATCCACCGCGGCTGCTGGGCAGCCGGTAGTGGTCGATCCCGGTCTCACCGATGGCCACAACTTTCTCATGGGCGCACAATTCCCTTAAATCCGGGCACACGTCATCCGGAGCCGACTCCAAGTCATTGGGATGCCATCCGACAACTGCGTAAATCCCCTCATGCTTCTCGGCAAGCGCAACAGCACGCCGACTACTGTCCAGATCAGTGCCAATGGTAACGATACGTGTTATGCCAGCATCAGCGGCGCGGCTGAGAACTTGGTCAATCTCCTCCGCAAAATCCGGAAACGTCAAGTGTGCGTGGGTATCGTAGAACTCGGTCATGTACTATTTAACTGCGGTCAGCTCTTTGTGTGCGTTCTTTACAAGTGCCCGTTTTTCAGGCACGCTATCCCCACAAGGATTGACCACCCCATGAATCCAATCAAGTCCTTGGGTTTGACCCGCCTTTTTTACGTGGTGTTGCCTTGCGTCGGGCTGCTTTTCGGCCCGGTGATGCAGCTCTGTGCCGCGGCAAACCCGCGTGATTTTCAAGGCAAAGGCTTGGCCAAGTTTGCCACGTACAAGTTCACCGTGGATCGCAATCTTGAGTATGCTGTCAATTTCGGCCTGACCAATCTCGTCGTTGCCCATCAGCAGGCTTTTGGTAAACGCATCCCCGCCGGGTTCAAGGTGCAGTACAGAATTTTTGGAGAGTTCAGCGACTACGAGGCCTACTCTCAGAGGGTCTACCGGAAAAAAATCGACCGCCGCATGCTTGGCTACTATAGCCCACGCGGCAAGGAGATCGTCACTTGGCGCCAATCAGAGCCATGGCGCCTGATGCCCACACTGCAACATGAAGGCTGCCACGCGGTAATGGATGCCATGTATGGCAATCTACCGTTCTGGATGATTGAGGGCAGCGCGGATTGGTTCGGCGAGGCACCAGCTTGGCTGCAAAAAAACGACAAGGGCCTGTTGCCCGTTGGGAGAGATCAACGCAACCGCTGGCTTCGGCTCGAGGACATGCGTCGCAAAGGCAGGTTGCCCGACATTCGACAATATTTTTTGACGGACAAATACGAAGACTGGTCCAACATGTTCGACAAGGATATCGGCTTAGGCTACGACATTGGGTGGTCCATCTTCGATTTCTTCATTCGCTCCGGCAGGAGCGCAAAAGTGGTTTGGCCACAACAAGCACTGGCGGAAGCCACCCGGCGTTCACAACAAATGCCAAATCGGCCTCCCGAAATTATCTTCACTCAGGCCGTTGACACTGTTTGGCCCAAAATTCGCCGACCAAACGGACAGCAACTGACCGGCATTGAGACCTTTGAGGTCGGCTGGCAATCGTGGATCGAAATCAATGCCCGCGCGGAATTGATGAAAATTCGCGAGGAAAAAAAGAAAAAAGGCCCCTAATGCCACTTCAGCATAGGTGTATTTTCTAAAACTGGTTGCCTTCCCCAAAAAACTCCGCTATCCCTTCGCCACCCAAATTCAACCCTACAGGTGATTTATGGCGAAACCGATCTACCACAGCAGTATTGAAGGCGCACAACACGGTGGCAAGGGACTTGAAGGTTTTCTCAAGTTCGCCAAGGAAGCCGGTGCGGCTGGCGCGCAGCCGAGCAACTACATGATGGAAGAGGACGGCTCGGACGGCTCCAAGTTCCGCAGTGCCTCGGACATAAAAGACACTTTCGAACAAAACGGCCTCAAGCTCGACGGCGTCAGCGGCCACTGCGCGTTCTGGGTGCACACCAGTGCTTGGACGGGAACCAAGAGCGGCCATGCATTTATCCACGGCCAAAATCAGGACAAGAGCCCGGAGGAACTGGAGCAGTGGTATGAGGATTACCTGCTGCGTCTGATGGATCTGTGCGCCGAATTGGACATCAAAATCCTGCCCATGTTCTGGGGTGCTTCCCACGGCTGGGAACTGGCCACTGGTTACCCGTGGGGTTTCTGGACCTCCCCCGGCGGCGGCGACCTCATCAAGGAAGGCAACGAGCGTTTCGTGAACAAAACCGCCAAGATTCGCGCGCACGCCAAAAGCCTTGGCATTTATCTCGCTCACGAGATTCACCCCGGCACCGCCGCCATGTGTGCGGAGGAATTCGGCACACTCGTGGACATTTGCGACGGCGACGAAACCCTCACCGTCAATGCCGACCCCTCCCACTGTTGGGAAGGTGAGGATTGGGAAACACGTTTCACCCACCCCGCCGTGCGCGATCGCGTGTATGCCTGCCACGTGAAGAACTTCGTCGTCCGCCCCAACGTGCCCCTGCGCAAGATGGACGGAAACTGGCGCAACCGCGCGATGCAGTTCACCGACCTTGGCAGCGGCGACCTCAACATGGTGCGCTACGTCGAAATGCTCATCAACATCGGCTACCCCGCGCGCTACAACAAGATCATGGGCACCGAAACCGCGCCGCTTATCGCTGAGACCGAGAGCAACTACCGCGACCCGGACGCCACCGCCATTGAGGGCATCCAATACGTCCGCGACCAGCTATGTTTCCCGGTTGCCGAAGGGTCCTTTGAAGACGAAATGGGGGCCTAAAAAACGGCCGATAAAGCCATTGAAGAACGGTCGCCATTGGCGGCCGTTTTTTAATGACCAATTTTCAATTTCCAATGACCTATTGGAATCTGGGCATTGGACATTCCTTGGATCTTGGTCATTGGTCCTTGGAAAATACCTTTAGCCCATCCCACGCCAGCCGCACCCCTTCCGGCAACTTCGCCTGATCCACATCGTGATCGTAATAGTGCGTCAGGTGCGTGAAAAAAGTCTGGCCGGCACCAACCTGCTCAGCCACGGCCAACGCCTCACCGGTGCTCATATGCGTCCAATGTTCTTGCGGTCGAAGCGCGTCGAGCACAACCACCTCCACACCACGCACCGCCTCGACCACCTCAGCCGGCACCGCCTTGGCATCGGTGAGATAAGCCAACTTTTTTTTGCCCGCTTGCTCGAAGAGAAATCCTGTCGATCCCATGCTCCCATGCGGCAGGTCGAATGGCGTGATGCGCAAATCGCCAATCTCAAACGGCCCATCGACCACATGCTCCTCCGGCACAAAATAACCACGCGGATGTTCGCCGTCATGAAACGAATGGGCGTGAACCCGCCGCAAGTGCCCCATGGTCTCTGCATTGGCGTAAACCGGCAGCGGCCCTTGGCGGATGTCGCAAAAGCGCCGGCAGTCGTCCATGCCCATGATGTGGTCGGTATGTGCATGGGTAACCAGCACGGCGTCGAGCCAACTGATGTTTTCCCGCAGACACTGCGTGCGGAAATCCGGCGTGGTGTCAACCACCAGCTTGACTTCACTGGTAACCACGTAAATCGAAGAACGCAGCCGATGATTTTTCTGGTTGGCCAGAAACTCCTCCGGATATTCCTTGCCGATGACCGGCACACCCTGCGAGGTGCCCGTGCCTAGGAACGTAAACTCAAACGCCATGCGCCGCATGGGATGCCCGATCGGCACGGTGAACACAATTTTATTTTCCCGCGCGCCCAATCGGTAACAATGCCCCCGCATGCTTGAAACGCTGCGCATCCGAAATCTCGCCTTGGTCACCGACCTCACGCTGGAGCTCGGCCCCGGCTACAACGCCATCAGCGGCGAGACGGGCGCAGGCAAATCCATCCTCATTGGCGCGCTCAATCTCGTGCTGGGCGAACGAGCCGACCGCACGCTCATTCGCGCTGAGGCCGATCAATGCACGGTCGAGGCCACGTTTGACCTCGCCAAGCTCGACGCTCCTCTGCCCACATTCCTCGAGGAACATGGCCTCGAACCCTGTGAGGACAATCAACTCCTTCTCAAACGGACCTTCACCGCCGCCGGCAGCAACCGTCAGTTTGTCAACGGCAGCGCCACCACGCTCGCCGTTCTCAAGCAAATCGGCGAATGGCTCGTCGACATGCACGGTCCCCACGATCATCAATCGCTGCTGCATCCCGCACGCCAGCTCGCCATCCTTGATGCCTTTGGCGGATTGCAGGCATCGCGCGCCGCTTTCACCGAATTGCTCCAGCGCCGCACCGCCATCGAACAGGCCAAGGCCGATCTGGTGGTTGATGAAGCCACCTACGCGCAGCAGCTCGATTTGCTGCGGTTCCAAGTGAAGGAAATCACCGATGCCGCGCTGGATCCGGCTGAAGAGGAAAACCTTGAGGCCGATTACCAACGCTCCAGCAACGCGGCCCGATTGCTCGAGCTTTGCCAGGGCGCCTTGCAGTTGGTCAGTGAAAATGAAGGCTCACTGCTCGACCGCTCCGGCGATCTCGGCCGTGTGTTGGCCGATTTGCAGCAGGTGGATGACAGCGCCACCGAGCTGGTCAACCTCCACGAGGAAGCCCGCACCAACCTGCAGGAACTCCAAAGCGCTCTTACGGCATACGCTGATCGCGTGGACATCGATCCCGCCCAGCTCGCCACACTGGAGGAACGCGTTAACCTCGCCCAATCGCTCAAGCGCAAATACGGCGGCAGCATCGAGGCCGTGAATGCCTTCGGCGACGAGGCCGCCCAAAAACTCGCCACACTCGAGAGTCGCGATGAGGAATTGGCCCGATTGAACGCCGAACTCGAT
>CEVA01030536.1_pt1 | contig 75136 bp, 73 predicted proteins | sample 361521 | NCBI WGS metagenome assembly CEVA01 (sample SAMEA2622823, study PRJEB7988) | marine metagenome | isolation source: saline water (ENVO:00002010), including | reverse complement strand
TCGGACGATCACCACCTCCATAGGAGGTGGTTTAAGACTGACAAAAAAAAGCCGCGCAATTGCGCGGCTGATAGTCGAAACCCGTGTGCTTACTGGGCTATCACATCTTCATTTGTGATAGGCAATATCGTACCTTTGGATTTCAGATAGGTCGCTACTTGCTGTTGCATTTCAGCATTCGCTGCAGCGCTATCTGCTGCACTTGCTCCTGCTTGCGGGTTCGCAGCTGGCGTCAAAAGGGTACCATGGTGACCTTTACTAAAGCGTACAAGGTAGCTTTGTGGGCTATCTGCTAACTGCGTTTGTGCTGCATTGTCAGCGCCCATCATCATTGCAAGTGGAATAGTTCCGGCAATGGGGTTGCTCTCAACCATAGGCGGGATCACCGTATCCGGCTTGTTTTCCATGCCATCACCCACAACCACGCTGGTATAAACTGGGGTTTGCTGTGCGTTTACACGCATTGCGTAGTTGGTTGGGTCACCGGCATCCAGCAATGTTTGTGCAGCGTAGGTAAACTGCGTTAACAACCCTTGAATATTAGCCAAGCTGGCAGTGTCACCTTGAGCTGTTAACTGCGCTAAAAACGCTTGATAACCACAGCCAACGTACGCCTCTTGGTTATCAATAAATTGTGCACAGCTAGAGACTGCGCCTTCTTGTAGGAATGCGCCAAACGCTGCTGACTCATCGGTTCCTGCACCAGCTAATACTGAACCTTGGATAAATGGCCCAAATGAATCTGATGCAAGTAAGAAATTGGCGATGCCGCCACCACCACTGCCAAGTGCCACAGTGTTCACTTTAAACAATGGATCAACCTGAGGGTCAAGCTCTGCATTCGTCATAGATAAGAAAGCCGGGGCCACAACCGCACCTAAGGAGTGACCGACGAAGCCCACATCCATCGTGTTGAGCATAGGGTCGTTGGCAAAATTAAGACCTAGGCGCAAACCAAGTAAATCCGCAGCTGATTGGCGTAAGTTATCACGCGCGACCAGCAATGAATTCAAATTCATATACGCAAGCACAGAGCCGGTGGTCGCATTAAAATCGTCAGTGCCATCGTTGTCGACATCGATTCCACGCTCACCGTGAGCCGGATGGTCGATAGCAACGGTCGCAAAACCTTGAATGCTTAGCGCCGCAGTCAATGCCAACATATCCTCTTTGCGGCTGGTAATACCATGTTGCATGATAACAACTGGCCAGCCAGCAGCAGGCATGCTCATGGCATCAAGCCCAAGCTGACTGCGGATAGCGTTTAAGGTCATTAAATCTGCCGGTTTTGTAACCTGTACAGGTATATTTCGATAGCTCTGCACTTTCGGAATGGTGTTGTATTTCGTTAGGTGACGTTTGTCATCCAAACTTAAATCACGCAATTGACCGCCGCTGAGAGCGGCACATATTGCATCATTTTCACTCACTGGTTGCTCAGGGAATGCTTCGCCAGCCTGCTCTTTATAACCAAGCACGGTTACAGCGCTGTCGCAGTTTGCTTGCCAGTAAGTGTTGTTTAAATCACTGAGCTCTTTGCCTTGTGGGCTTTTTAAGTAGTAAGGAAGAACAATGCTGCCTTTTTCATAGCTCACTGCGTTAAATGCAGGATTAATGTCTTGCATGCCTTGAGCCGCAAAAATCTGCCCTACTGTGAGCGCAGGCTGTTGCGGGATCATCATTTCAGGCTTAGGTAAGCTATCTTGAGTGAGCGACGCAGCAAGCAAGCTTTTAATCGTGCCGAGCACTTCACCTGCACTTTGCATGGTCATCGCCGCTGAGTAAATAATATCGTCTTTGCTTAGGTCACTGCCGCCAACAATAACGTCTTCATAACTGTTGATCACCGCTTGCAAACTCAGTTGCTGCTCAGTAACAAGTGGGTCTTCACTGCTAACGCTAGCATAGGTCGATGACGGGGCAATGGCGTTGCCGGCTGAGTCGGTCAGGCCGTTGGTCAATACCGTAATGTACGAGCGCCCTTGAGTAAATGGCTTAAGTGGCACCACAGCCACGGAATTGCCACTGGCTTGGGTGATAAAGTCAACGCCAAAGTTAAGTTCTTTAACATATTCACAGGCAATGCCTGCCGGTACTTGAGCGCAGGTTTGTGAGCTTTGGTCGGCGCCCATCACAACTTCAAAAATACGCACATTACCCGGTGTTGCAGCCGATGTTGCATCAAGGCTTACACCAGGGGAAAAATCGAAATCAATGGCATATGGCATTTGCGTCGACCACCCATCTAACGCGCCGAGCGCCAGTTGAGGGTTAGTGTAATCATCGCCTTCACCAGGAATATTCAAGGTGCCATCGGTGGTGCCGCTTAAAAGCAGATCATTGGGTACGGAGATTTCCCCGGCTCCGGGGTCAAACACCACTGTGGATTGCGGAACAACCGTAGGTGTTTCATTTTTAACGTCTTCGAGCGTTTCTCCGCCACCACAGCCAGCGAGCGCAGACGCTACAGCGAGAGGAAGTAGCAATTTTTTCATGTTGTTGGCTCCAAACCTTTTTTATTGTTATCTGCTTATTATGTGTGTATTAAAGATAGCAAAATGTTAATGACACATTAGACCAGTTTAACTTAACGTAAACCTATGCCTTTCGCCACTTAATTTTGTAATTAAATCGATTACTTGTTATTTGAGTATGGTAAAATTCTTAAAAAGATCATGCTCTAGGTGCAGCTTATGCAAAACTACCAAGCAAGTGCAAATGCATTAGATGAAAAAGTCATATTAATTACTGGGGCTGGCGACGGCATCGGCCGGGTTGCCGCATTAACCTATGCCAAATACGGTGCTACAGTAATTTTATTAGGTAAAACAACTAAAAAACTCGAAGCAGTTTACGATGAAATCGTCGCTGCAGGTGGCCCACAACCAGCGATTGTTCCATTAGATTTAAAAGGCGCCACGCAGCAAAATTACCGTGACCTGGCCGCCACTATTGATCAGCAATTTGGTAAACTCGATGGCTTATTAAACAATGCGGGTATCCTGGGTGCATTAGGCCCAATGGAACATTTCTGTACATCCACTTTCGAGAACATCATGAAGGTCAATGTCACTGCGCAAGCAATGCTGACCAAAGCATTGTTTCCTGTGTTAAAGAAATCAAACAATGCATCGGTTGTGTTTACGTCGTCGGGCGTTGGCCGCGAAGGCCGCGAATTTTGGGGGGCTTATGCTATTTCTAAATTTGCCACCGAAGGCATGATGCAGACGTGGTCGAAAGAAGTCGATAAAACCAATATTCGCATCAATTGTATTAACCCAGGCGCCACCCGCACGAGTATGCGTGCCAGTGCTTACCCGGGAGAAGACAAAGACAAGCTAGCAACGCCTGAAGACTTGATGCCCACGTACCTTTATTTAATGAGTGATGACTCTAGTGACGTTAATGGTCAGTCGTTGGATGCGCAAATTAAAAAGAAATAATTAGCACATCATAGAGGTAAAAAACGCCGCGTTGATTGCGGCGTTTTTTGTGTCTGAATTAACGGCGTTTCTTTTGTTGTTGCACGCGCTGATTGTGCTTTTTAACAGCCTTTCTTATGCGGTTCACTTTAGCGCGTTTGTCTTTTCGTTTGATAGGGTCAACCGATAACTTAGTTTGTGTTTCAGGCTTTAACTTAACGGTCTTACGCAGGTAATTCACTTTACTGAGTTCAAGTTCTTCCCAGCCACCTTGTGGTAAGCGCTTATTGAGCTCCAGCTCGCCATAACGTACGCGGATCAGGCGCGATACTTCCACCCCTTGAGATTGCCACATACGACGTACCTCGCGGTTACGCCCCTCGCTCAATGTAACGTTAAACCATTTATTGATCCCCTCACCGCCCATAGGCTTAACACTGTGAAAACGTGCCGGCCCATCATCGAGCTCCACGCCTTTGGTGAGGTTGCGAACTGCTTCTTTGGTTACATCACCAAATACGCGCACCGAATATTCACGTTCAATTTCGTAGCTCGGGTGCATCACCCTATTGGCGAGCTCTCCATCATTAGTAAATAGCAGCAACCCTGAGGTGTTAATATCTAAACGACCAATGGCAATCCAGCGGTCGCCTTCAATTCGCGGTAGTCTGTCAAATACCGTACGACGCCCTTCAGGGTCTTTACGCGTGCACAGCTCACCTTCAGGTTTGTGGTACATTAATACCCGACACACTCGCTCTTGTGGCTCTTCAACTTTGACAATGTGGCCATCAACACGAATGGTTTGGTTGGGCTCAACGCGATCGCCTAAGCGCGCCACTTTGCCATCAACACTCACGCGGTTGGCCTCGATGTACTTTTCCATCTCGCGACGGGAGCCGACGCCGGCTCTGGCTAGGACTTTTTGTAACTTTTCACTCATTCAGATGGTTCTCTCACAGAAGGATCGTGTAATAACTTGTCTATCTGGCTTTGCTGCTGCTCAGGGAGCGGCGGTAATTGCTCTAAGCCAGATAGCGAAAAATAATCTAAAAATTCATTCGTCGTCGCATATAACGCGGGGCGACCAGGGACTTCCTTATGGCCAATCACCTTCACCCAACCGCGTTCCTGCAATGTTTTCATAATATTGCTAGCAACAGTCACACCACGCACTTGCTCAATTTCGCCTCGGGTTATCGGTTGACGATAGGCTATCAGTGACAGGGTTTCCATTAACGCCCTTGAATATTTCGGTGCGCGTTCTTGGAATAGTTTGCTGAGCCAAGGACTTAAGCCGCTACACGCTTGAAAGCGATAGCCTGAGCCAACGTGCACTAAGCGGATCCCTCGGGTTTGATAATGCGCGCTGATGGCCTCTAAAGCTTCATTAACGCGCTTAGAAGACACATTAATATCACTGAGTACAGTTTCTTTGAGTTGTTTTTTTGTCAGCGGTTTAGGGGCAACGAAAATTGCCGCCTCTAGCAACTCTATAAGCTGCTCGTCACTAATGCGTCGCGTACTCATGCTCAGACCTCCATCGCGGGCGCTATTATGGCAGAGCTACACCATAAGGCAATGCAAATCACGCTGCAGCATGCTCTTTTAAACGCACATGTATGGCACTTTCGCTATTAGCTTGTTGGCAGTGAATAAGCCCTTCTTTGGTGAGCTCTAATATGGCTATAAAGGTCACCACCACACCGGCGCGCCCTTCTTGTGGGGTAAATAGCAAGGCAAAATCAACATAACCGGAGTGGTTTTGTAATTGCGCTAAAATAGCGCTCATGCGTGCCCTGGTCGATAGCTGCTCTGGGGTGATATGATGATGCTCAAAGGTTTTGGCTCGGGCCATGACATCACTGAGTGCCAACATTAATTCTTCTAGCGCTACCTCGGGAAATAAAGGCTCAGGCATAGCCGCTTCTTCAACTAACGCATGAGCGGTAAAAATATCGCGCTCCATGCGCGGCAATTCATCGAGCTGCTCCGCCGCCTTTTTAAATTGCTCGTATTCTTGCAACCGTCTGACCAGCTCTGCGCGAGGGTCTTCCTCTTCCTCACCGAGTTCTTCATGCACAGGTAACAATAAACGTGATTTTATCTGCGCCAACAGCGCCGCCATCACCAAATACTCACCGGCGAGATCCAATTGAAACTCACGCATCATTTCCACATAGCGCATATATTGCTCGGTGATGCTAAAAATAGACAGCTCAAGGACATCGAGTTTGTGCTTTTTGATAAGATAAAGCAGCAAGTCCAAAGGCCCTTCAAAAGTCTCGAGTACGACTTCTAGGGCATCCGGTGGAATATATAAATCTTCTGGCTTTTCAACCACGGCCTCGCCGCGAATAAACGCCAGCGGCAGCTTTTGCTGCTCTACCAAAGTATCTTGGGTCATTATTTAAAGGGACTGGGATCACCACAACCGACACGCAAAATCTCCACTGCGTCATCGGACAAATCCACCACAGTAGTGGCCTGTTCACTCAAAAAACCACCATGGATGATCACATCGACGTGCTTCTCTAAACGATCGCGAATTTCATCGGGGTCTGACTCGGTGAATTCAGCGCCAGGCAAAATCAATGAACACGACATTAAGGGTGCGCCAAGCTCTTCAAGTAACGCCTTACTGATAGGATGATCGGTGACGCGAATACCAATGGTTTTCTTTTTATCATTTAATACTCGTCGTGGTACTTCCTTAGTGCCTTTGAAAATAAAGGTATAAGGGCCTGGCGTATTATTCTTGATCAACCGAAACATCTGGTTATCAACGCGTGCATAGGTCGCAAGCTCTGATAAATCGCGACACATCAAAGTAAAATTATGGTGCTTTTCTATACCTCGAATTCGGGTGATCCGCTCTTGCGCGGCCTTTTCCCCTAGTTGGCACCCTATGGCATACCCAGAATCAGTGGGATAGACCATTACGCCGCCTTTGCGCACAATATCCACCGCTTGTTGGATCAGCCGTGGCTGCGGGTTTTGCGGGTGAATGTGAAAAAATTGACTCATGTTTATCCTTGCTTTGTGATAACGACTACTGCCAACGCTGCCATACGCCTTCACAGTCTTTAGGTAAGTATAGGTTCTTTCCTAATTCTATGTAAGGTAAAGGAAAATGGAAATCAGAACCTTGCGAGCACAACAGTCCATGCTCGCGCGCAAGCTGCCCTAAAAACTGCCTTTCACAAGGCGCTTGTTGGGTTTGGGCCACTTCCATAGCATCGCCACCGAGCGTAGCGAATTCGTTTACTAACTTGCGCAGCCACTTATTCGACATTTTGTATCGAGCCGGATGCGCGAGCACACTCTGCCCGCCCGCTGCGGCGATGGCCTTAATGGCGGTGTGCATATCACACCACGTACTTGGCACATACCCGGTATTGCCGCGACTGAGGTATTTTTTGAAGATGCCTTGAAAGGTCTTCGCTGCGCCTTGCGCCATTAACACCCGGGCAAAGTGAGCACGCGTCACTTGCGCCTCTGCAGCCAGCTCACAGGCTTGTTCATAGGTATTTTCAAACCCTGCCTTTTGCAGACGTTCGCCTATTTTTATCGCTCGTTCACTGCGCTTTTGCTGCTGTTCAGCCAACAATGCTGTCAACTCCGGAGCCTGGGTGTCAACCTGCAAGCCAACAATATGAATTTCAAAGCTGTGCCAGCGCGTGGATATTTCTACTCCGGCGACCAATTCTAGGTCGAGCGCTTGTGCAGCAATCGCGGCGCGCGCTGGAGCGATACCAGCAATGGTATCGTGATCGGTAAGCGCGAGCACATCAACCCCCTTGTCGGCGGCTCTCGATACCAACTCATCAACACTTAAGGTCCCGTCGGAAAAATTACTGTGGCAATGTAAATCGTACTTAAGCACACAGCCCTCTTAACAGCTATCAATAATACCGTTAGCTTATCATTTTTAACCCCGCAGCGCGGCAATAACTTTTTATTTATAAAATGGTTGACACTGATGCTCAGCTAGGTTTAACTAACAGCCATCAATTAATTAGGATTATCAAGCTCATGCAGTCACAGGCTAACAACACACATATGACATGGTGGTGGCACTCGTAAACGCGGGTGGAATTAGTCGTGCGCAGTGAGAACTGCCTGATTAACAAAACCCGCAGCAAGCGGGTTTTTTTGTATCTAAACAAAGGTAAGTAACATGATTTTAACGCAGTTCGTAACAGTAATTTGGTGGTGGCACTCGAGATAGCGGGTGGGCCTTGTTACGGCTGAGCATAATTGCAACCCGCAGCTTTTCGAAGTATGCGGGTTTTTTGTTTTTAGGCCATCATCATTGCTAGCAGCAATAAAACCGATGGCAATACATTTTGGGAATGAGGACTTTTTATGATTTTTAGCCACATCTCGACCGAGCCCGGTCAGGTGACCAGCATTAGCCAGCGGCGAGACTATATCCCCTCTGCGCTGAGCCTGTTCGCCAAGCTCGATACCGATAATAGCTTGTTACTGGAGTCCGCAGAAATAGACTCCAAAGCCAATTTAAAAAGTATCGTATTAGTTGATAGCGCTTTGCGCATAGAGTGTAATGGCAGCGAGGTCAGCGTCGTTGCGCTATCAAATAACGGCGCGCAACTGCTGCCTTATTTGCAGCGCCACATTGATGCCGGCGCCACCACGCTCGATAACACTACCTTGCAAATCAGCTACCCGCCCGTGGCCGGAGATTTAGACGAGCATGCCAAGCTCAAAGCGGCCAACGCCTTTGATACCCTACGTCAGTGTATTAATCGCATCAGCAACAACTCTGACAATCCATTTGCCATTTTCTTGGGCGGCGTAATGGGCTACGACATGGTCGCGAATGTTGAGCAACTGCCCGCCGTCGAAGCAAAAGATAACAGCTGCCCAGACTATGTTTTCTACCTTGCTGAAACCTTAGTGGTGGTTGATCACCAAGCACAGAGCACGGAAATTATCGGGAACGTGTTTAATGGCCCGCAAGTGCATGCCAATTGCTTTGAGGTGGGACAAAAAGTCGAGCGCTTAAACACCCTCTGTGATGACGTTGAGGTACTACCGCCCCCGCAGGCCACGGCGCAGCCTGTACAAGCCAGTGTCGATATCAGTGACGAAGACTTCAAGGCGCAAGTTAGCCAACTAAAGCAACATATTATCGACGGTGATATTTTTCAGGTGGTGCCTTCACGCACCTTTACCTTACCTTGCCAACGGCCATTAGCGGCCTATGCCCAGCTGAAAACACAGAACCCCAGCCCCTATATGTTCTATTTGCGCGACCAAGATTTTACGCTGTTCGGCGCCTCGCCTGAATCGGCCTTAAAATACTGCGCCCAGAGCAATCAAGTTGAGGTGTATCCGATAGCGGGCACGCGCCCGCGTGGTAAGCATGCCGATGGACGTTTAAATTTAGACCTCGATTCGCGCATCGAGCTCGATTTGCGCAATGATGGCAAAGAGCGCGCCGAGCACATCATGCTTGTCGATTTAGCGCGTAACGACGTCGCTCGTATCAGCCAGCCCGGCACGCGTCACGTCAAAGAGCTACTCAAAGTCGATAGATACTCCCATGTCATGCACCTTGTTTCGCGGGTGGTAGGACAGTTAAAAGAAGACCTAGATGCACTGCACGCTTACTCGGCCTGTATGAATATGGGTACTTTGGTTGGCGCCCCCAAGGTCAGCGCTGCGCGCTTAATTCGTGAAGTAGAAAAGAAACGCCGAGGCAGCTATGGCGGTGCCGTTGGTTACCTCACGGGTGATGGAGCCATGGACTCTTGCATTGTTATCCGCAGTGCTTTTGTCAAAGATGGCCTGGCCCACGTGCAAGCCGGCGCTGGGGTGGTGTACGACTCAGACCCGCAAAGTGAAGCCGATGAAACCCGCGCTAAAGCCGGGGCCGTACTGCGCGCTATCGCCACCAGTCAAGGAGCAACAAACGCATGAATTATAAGATTTACTTCTTAGATAACGAAGACTCTTTCAGTTATAACTTGGTGGATGAATTTGCGCAGTTGCGCCAGGAACTGGTGGTGTATCGCAATACCGTAGCGGCGGAGGTCATATTCGAGCGCATGTGCGCAGAAACACAGCCAGTGGTGCTCGTGCTTTCCCCCGGACCCGGTGCGCCCGACAGCGCGGGATGTTTAATGGCGCTCATTGACCTGTGTCGGGGACGCTTCCCAATGCTCGGAATTTGTCTCGGGCAACAAGCATTAACGCAGGCGTATGGGGGTGAAATCGGTCATGCTCAGCAAACGGTGCATGGTAAATCATCCACCATTAGCCTAATGCCCCACCCCGCTTTTAGCGGCTTTGGCGAGCACCTCGTGGTGGCCCGTTACCATTCCTTGGTGGCTACCAAGGTAAGCGAGCAATTAGCGATTATCGCGCATTATCAGGGCATGCCGATGGCTGTGTGTCAGCATCAAGATAAGGTGCTTGGCTATCAGTTTCACCCAGAGTCGATTCTAACTCCTCATGGCGCGCAACTTTTGCAGCAAAGCCTTGAATACTTAACAGCACAGGGATAACTCATGGATGTAATGAATAAGCTGTATCAGCAGCAGGACTTAACCTTTGCAGAGTCACAGCAGCTGTTCGATAACGTGATGCGCGGCGATATTGATGATATCACCCTGTCGGCCATGCTTACCGCGCTGAAAATTAAGGGTGAGTGCGCCGACGAGATTGCCGGGGCCGCCGCCGCCATGCGCGCCAATGCCCTGCCCTTTAACACCTCGGCGCAACACTTGGTCGATGCCTGTGGCACCGGTGGTGATGGTGCCAACACTATTAATATCAGCACCACCGCAGCGCTTGTAGCCGCCGCCTGTGGGGTTAATATGGTCAAACATGGTAACCGCAGTGTATCGAGTAACTCAGGGTCGTCTGATTTGTTACAAAGCCTGGGGATCAATATCGATATGAGTCCAGAGCAAGCCGCCGCGATGCTTGAGCAAACCGGCTTTGCGTTTTTGTTCGCTCCGCTTTACCACCAAGGGGTCAAACACGCGATGGCGGTGCGTACCACCCTTAAAACACGAACCCTATTTAATATTCTCGGGCCGCTTGCGAACCCGGCAGCACCGGATTATCAATTACTCGGGGTGTACGACCCTGCCTTGTGCTTACCTATGGCAAAGACGTTGCAAACCTTAGGGTGCAAACGGGCGATGGTCGTCCATGGTGCCGGCACCGATGAAATCGCCTTACACGGTGAGACCCAAGTGGTTGAACTCAACCAAGGGCAACTGCATGAGTACACCTTAAATCCCAGTGACTTCGGACTTGCAAACTATTCACTTGCGCAGCTCAGTGGTCAGGGCCCAGACTACAACGCCAATGCCACGCGAGCGATTTTAAGCGGCCAAGGAGAGCCAGCGCACACCAGTGCGGTGGTGATCAATGTTGCAGCGTTATTGGTATTGACCGGTAAAGCGGCCAGTTTCAAAGAGGCCAGCGCGCAGGTTCAAGACGTTTTACAATCCCAGCAAGCACAACGCACGCTTGATACCATCATTGAGGTAAGTCATGGCTAATGTATTAGAAAAAATTGTTGCCGATAAACGCCATGAGGTAGCGCAGCGTCAACGCACGCAACCGTTAGCGAGTTTTATTGACGACATCACTGCGAGCGACCGTGATTTTTATCGTGCCCTGAAACAGAGCCCAACAAGCTTTATTCTGGAATGCAAAAAGGCATCGCCCTCAAAAGGGCTTATTCGCGATGTCTTTAACCTGGATGAAATCACTGCCGTCTATAAAAAGTACGCCAGCTGTATTAGTGTGCTGACCGACGAAAAGTACTTTCAAGGCCATTTTGATTACTTAACCCAAGTACGGCAGAAAGTCAGCCAGCCACTGATTTGCAAAGACTTTTTTATCGACCCTTATCAAGTTTATTTAGCTCGCTTACACGGCGGTGATGCCATTTTACTAATGCTCTCTGTGCTTGATGACGACACTTATAGAGCGCTCAGCAAACTAGCTAAGTCACTGAATATGGATGTATTAACTGAGGTGAGCAATGAGCAGGAAGTAACTCGGGCGCTGGCGTTGAACGCCGAGATCATCGGTATCAATAACCGTGACTTACGCGACTTATCGACCGATTTGGCGACCACTGAACGACTTCGCCAATTGATCCCCAGTGATAAAGTGGTGATTTCTGAGTCGGGCATTTACAGTCATCAAGACGTGCAGCGCTTAAGCCCCTTGTGTGACGGGTTTCTGGTTGGCAGTTCTATTATGGCCCAGGCAGATATTGAAAGCGCTTGTCGCGCCTTAATTTTTGGCGAGCATAAAGTCTGTGGCCTAACGCGCTCACAGGACGCACAAGCGGTATATCAAGCAGGCGCCTATTATGGTGGCCTGATTTTCTACCCAGGCTCGCCCCGCTATGTTGACATTGACTGCGCTAAGGCCATTGTTGATAGTGCGCCGCTGCATTATGTTGGGGTTTTTGTTGACGCGCCGATAGCGCAAGTCAGCGACTATGCCACGCGATTAAAACTGGCCGCCGTGCAGCTGCATGGTGTGGAGGATGAGCGTTATATTCAGTCATTACGCCAGGCGCTGCCGTTATCGTGCCAAATTTGGAAAGCACAAGCGGTGGCTACACAGCTGCCTAAAGCGCTCGCGGGCGTCGACCGTGTTCTCTATGACACGTATAGCAAACAAGCGAAAGGTGGCACCGGGGAGCAATTTAACTGGCAACTGCTGGCGCAGGCTGAGTCCCCTTTCATGCTGGCAGGCGGCTTAACCCCTGGCAATATTGCTGACGCTTTAGCACACAACGCAACCGGGTTGGATATTAATTCCGGCGTAGAAACCGCACCCGGTAAAAAATGTACACAGAAAATTAATGCTGCCTTTGCGGCAATTCGGAATTATTGAGGTGGTTATGAGTAATTCAGCCTATTTTGGCGATTTTGGCGGCATGTTCGTGCCGGAGCTTCTAGTGCCGGCGCTTAAACAGCTAGAAGCCGAGTTTAATAAATCACAACACGACCCGCTTTTTGAGAAGGAGTTTCGCTCTTTGCTCAATGAATATGCCGGGCGTCCGACACCCTTAACGTTAACGCGTAACTTGGTAAAAAATCCCAAGGTCAAACTGTACCTTAAGCGTGAGGATTTACTTCACGGTGGCGCCCATAAAACCAACCAAGTGTTGGGCCAGGCCTTGCTTACCAAACGCATGGGCAAAGAGGAAGTCATCGCCGAGACCGGCGCTGGTCAGCACGGTGTGGCTACGGCTTTAGCCTGCGCGCTGTTGGGTTTAAAGTGCCGCATTTATATGGGCGCTAAAGACGTCGAGCGCCAGCAGCCTAATGTATTTCGTATGCGCTTGATGGGCGCTGAAGTGATACCCGTTACCGCCGGCTCTGGTACCTTGAAAGATGCCGTGAACGAAGCGCTGCGCGACTGGTCAGCGAATTATAAAACGGCGCACTACCTGCTCGGCACCGCTGCCGGACCACACCCTTTCCCAACGGTAGTACGCGAGTTCCAAAAAATGATTGGTGAAGAAGCGAAGCAACAGGTTCTCGAAACCGAAGGGCGTTTACCCGATGCGGTTATTGCTTGTGTCGGCGGCGGCTCTAACGCCATTGGCATGTTTACCGATTTCATTGATGAGCCGAGTGTCAAACTGATCGGCGTTGAACCCGCAGGTAAGGGCCTTGATAGCGGTGAACATGGCGCGACCTTATGTCGTGGTAGCAAAGGAATTTTACATGGCGCTTATACCTACATCATGCAAACCGAGCAAGGTCAAATTGAAGAGTCTTACTCAGTATCGGCAGGCTTAGACTACCCCGCAGTGGGGCCTCAGCACGCGCATCTGCATGAAAGCGGCCGCGCCCAATATGTGGGTATCACCGATGATGAGGCGCTCGATGCATTTAAGGCGCTGGCACGCCATGAAGGCATTATACCGGCACTCGAGTCAAGCCACGCACTGGCCTATGCCCTGCAGTACGCAGAGCAACAAAGCGAAGAGTGTATTATTGTTGTGAACCTCAGCGGCCGAGGTGACAAAGACTTGGCCCATGTGCATCAAGTGCTTGCTGCTAAAGGAGATATATCATGAGTCGTTATGCCACCACCTTTGCCAACCTCGCCGAGAGCAATGAAGGCGCGTTTGTGCCGTTTGTGACCTTGGGCGATCCGGGTAAAGCGCAAAGTATTGCCATCATTAAAAGCCTGATTGATGGCGGTGCCGACGCATTAGAGTTGGGCATCCCCTACTCCGACCCAATTGCCGATGGCCCGGTGATCCAGGCTGCGAATATTCGCGCCTTAGAGGCGAACATTAGCACTGATGATTGCTTTGATATCATTCGCGAAATTCGCGCCTATAACGCAGATATTCCAATTGGTTTACTACTGTATTCTAACTTGGTATTAGCCCGTGGACCGCAGCAGTTTTACCAACAAGCGAAAGACGCTGGGGTAGACTCAATCTTGGTTGCTGATGTGCCCTTACATGAGTCGAAAATGTTCCGTCAAGCGGCCACTGAAACCGCCATTGAGCCGATTTTTATCGCCACCCCCAATGCCGATGACGACACCCTTCGACAATGCGCCTCTTACGGGCGCGGTTACACCTACTTGCTCTCTCGAGCAGGCGTCACCGGCACTGAAACCAAAGCACAGATGCCGGCAGATTCGATGATTGCCAAGCTAAAAGAATATCATGCTGCACCCGCGTTGCTTGGCTTTGGTATCAGCACCCCGGATGATGTGAGCCAAGCCCTGAGCAGTGGTGCTGCCGGGGCTATCAGTGGCTCCGCCGTGGTAAAAATCATTGCCGCCAACTTGGACCACCCAGAGGCCATGTGCGAAGAGCTGAAAGTGTTTACTATCGCCATGAAAGAAGCGACCAAGGGTTAGCCTGGCTGTATGTGGTCTTTTAATGCTTTGGCGCATTTAAAGGCCACTTTATTTTGCCCTGCTATTTCTATTTCCTCTCCTGTTTGCGGGTTACGACCACGTTTCGCCGGGTGATAGCTAAGCGAAAAGTTACCAAACTTAGGTATAAATACCGCATCTCCTTCGTGTAAAGACCGCGTTATCGCCTCAATGAGCGATGTTAACGCTGCCGCAGATTGTTGCTTAGTTAATCCACTGCGCCCATGCATGGCGTCAATTAGTTGCTTTTTGTTCACGGTGCTACCTACTGAAAACTCAAAGCCGCGCAGCCTAAAAGGCGACAATGAAAATGTCAATGTCGCACTGATGCTTGAGCTTGCTCTCAGATACTGGTAAAACGGCTGCTACCTAATGTAATGGACGTCGTGAATGAGTACTTTAATTGAATACATTCCGCTAATTTTATTTTTCGCTGTTTATAAACTCGTTGATATCTACTGGGCGACGGGCGTATTAATCGGCACCAGTGGCCTGCAGCTTGCTTATGGCTATTTCAAAGAGGGCCATATTGCTAAGCGTCATTGGGTGTTTTTCACTATCGCCCTGGTGTTAGGAACTATGACCATTTTGTTTCGAGATGAGCATTTTATCCAATGGAAGGCCACCTTCATTTATGCGCTGTTAGCGCTGGTGTTATTAGCCGCACGGCTGTTTTTCAAAAAGAACCTAGTGCAAAAGGCACTCACTGGGTTGCTCAAGTCGGTAGAAGAGAAGCAAGGCGGTGAACAAGGCCAAGAGATTACGGTACCAGAGCGGATTTGGGAGCAGTTAAACATTTTCTGGGTTATTTTATTTGCCGTTATTGCAGTGCTCAACATTTATGTTGCCTACAATTTCTCGCTCGACTTTTGGGTAAACTTCAAAGTGTTCGGCCTTATCGGCATCACCTTTGTGGCTATTATTGCCACGATTATGCGTCTTTACCCTTACTTTCCTGAAGAAGAGTCATAAAGCTGTCGTACAGCCCTGCTACACTGAGTACATATTGAGTGTAGCAATGGGCTGAAACATTGAATAACGCGCAGTATCGCTGGCTAGAACTGTTCTGTATCTTTATCCTATTGCCGGTTGCCGGCTTGCTGATGCGCGAGTATTTGCATAACTGGCTGATCCCTGCGTTGATCACCCTGACCGCCGTATGCTGTTTTATTCTGCTTACCGATCCCCACTTTAAACGCTTTCGCATCACATCCATGGGCCAGTTCTCAGCGGTGCGTAAGCGCATTGCCACGTTTTTTCTCACCGGAGCATTATTCTCGGGTGTGCTCTATGGCATTCTCAACCAGGAAAACTGGTTTAGCTACCCGCTGCAATCACCATTGAGCTGGTTAATGCTACTGGTGTTATATCCACTGCTGTCTGTGTTGCCACAAGAGCTGATTTTTCGCACTTATTTCTTTCACCGCTATAAACCCATCATTCCTAACAAAACTTGGCGTATTTGGTTAAGTGCAAGCGTATTTTCCTTGGCACACATGGTTTATGGGAATTGGGTTGCGATAGTATTGTCGTTTTGCGGTGGGCTGTTGTTTTCTTATACCTATGCGCACTCACGCTCCACACTTGTGTGTGTACTGGAACATAGTTTGTGGGGGTTGTGGATGTTTACTCTGGGGCTTGGCAGTTATTTAGATTCGGGGGCTATTTAGGCTAGCCCCCGACCGGCGAATTAAAAGCCGAAGATACTGATGGCGAAAAACTTGGTTGCCACAGTATTGATGAAAATCAGCAGCAAAATCGCTGGGATAAAGGTTGATAGTGAGAAATTCACGTACTTTTGCATAAAGCTGCCTTCGTAACTAGCGCAGCCTTGCGAAAGTTCATCATTCAAACGCGCCTTCTTCCAACGATACATAACAAACAAACACACCATCAAGCCGTTAAGAGGTAAAATGGTGTCATAAAACACGTCATAAACCACATCAAAGAAGCTCTTATCAGCATCACCGTAGTGAGTGAACTGAGTCAACCAATCGACCATGCCAAATGATACGGTACAGCCAATGGTGAGTAAGCCGATAGCGCCAGCTAAAACTAACAGTGCTTTTTTGCGGCTGTAGCCCTTTTCCTCAATAAGCGTTGCTGTGGGCACCTCGACAATCGACACCAACGACGTAATGGCAGCAAAAAACACCAACAAGAAAAATACAAACGCCACCATAGACGCGCCCATATAACCAATATCGGTTTGCAGTGCCAAAAGAATCTTCGGTAAATAAACAAATATCATCGACACCGACGACTCTGAGAGCTGGCTTGGGTCAGTATCCGGATTAAAGCTAAAAATGGCTGGCAACACCATTAAGCCGGCGGTAAAAGCCACCAGCGAATCGGTGATGGCGACCATCTTTGCGCCACCAACAATATCATCCTTCTTCGAGATGTAGGACGCGTAGGTCATCAAAATCCCCATCCCTAACGACAGCGAGAAAAACGCTTGTGATAAGGCGCCATTGAGCACGCTTGCATTCATTTTTGAGAAATCCGGGACAACATAGTAGCGCACACCCGCCATAGCATTATCCAAGGTCAATACATAGGCAACCAAACCTATGAGCAGCACAAAAAGGGCTGGCATTAAAAACTTCGCAGCCTTTTCAATGCCCTCTTTGACGCCACCGACGAGGATTAAGTTAACCACAATGGCGACCACCATCATGTAGCCAAAAATACTGTATTCATTAATGAAGCGGCCAAAGTTACCGGGGTCGGCAAGCGCATCAAGGTTGCCCATGGCTGTTTGTGCCAGATAACCAAAAATCCACACCGTAATAACCATGTAAAACACCGCAATCATAAACGGCGTCAGTACCGCAAGAATCCCTGCACCGCGCCAGCGCGGTGAATTATCCGACAGTGTTTTGTATGCACCATAAGGGTCTTTTTGCGCTTTTCGGCCCATAGCCATTTCCGCCATCATGACCGGCAAACAAATAAACGCCACAAACAGTGCATAAACTAAAAGAAATGCACCACCGCCATTTTTGGTGGCCGAAACAGGAAACCCAACGAGGTTGCCAATACCTACCGCAGAGCCTGCAGCAGCAAGAATAAAGCCCAAGCGAGAGCTAAAATGTTCACGTTTTTCGCTCATAGAAAAACCTTGTTATTGTTTTAACCCGACTCTACCAGTGTTAAACAAAGCTTTTCAAGCTTTAACGACTGCTGGTGGGTGCGGTCCCATTTAAACAACGATATTAATTTACAACGCCTATCATTGCTGGCTATCATAAATGTAATCGATACCAAGTACTTGGTTATTATTATGTTGTACATGATTTATTCCACCGATGTGGAAAATTCGCTCGAGCAGCGTCTTAAAGCGCGTCCAGCGCATCTTGCACGCTTGCAAGAATTACAGCACCAAGGGCGCTTACACCTTGCCGGACCACTTCCTGCGACGGACAGTAACGACCCGGGTGGAGCTGGCTTTACGGGCTCATTAGTCGTGGCTGAATTTGCATCCTTGGAAGATGCACGGGAATGGGCCGCTGATGACCCCTATATCGCCGCTGGTGTATATGAAAACTCAGTAGTCAAGCCCTTCAAAAAGGTGCTTCCAGCGTAATTCAGTAAAGGTTAATTGATTTTTTGTATGCTTGCGACATTGCCGCTGCAAGTGCAGTGTATGTTGCGCAACGAAAGATCAATTGGGAGTTCTTTGAACCATGCTTAAATATATAGCCGCTATATTTACTGCTTTTGTTTTAGCCACGTCAGTGGCCCAGGCTGGCTCAACGCCCCCCAAAGACATTGATAAAAAGCAGGCAGTGGCAATTGCCAAAGAAGCCGAAAACGGTAAAGTGTTAAAGATATCTGAACAAAGGGAAAAGTTTATTGTTCGTATATTAAAGCCCAAGGGCCGTGTGGTTGACGTCAGCGTCTCAAAACGCACCGGGCAGGTAGAGAAGGAAAATAATTAATGCGCATACTAGTAATTGAAGACGACTTACATTTGGCAGATAACCTGCGTAGTGCCTTAGAGAAAGAGCGCTACAGCGTTGATTTGTGCAATGATGGAGAAGCGGGTCTTTTCCATATTTGTGAATACCCACTGGATATGGCGGTGGTTGATTTAGGCTTACCAAAAATTGATGGTATTGAGCTTATCAGACAAGCCCGTAAAAATGGCGTCGACATCCCTATCTTAATTTTGACTGCGCGCGATCGCTGGCAAGATAAGGTCGAAGGCCTCGATGCCGGTGCCGACGATTACCTTACCAAGCCATTTCATGTGGAAGAGTTAATCGCTCGTTGTAACGCATTAATTCGTCGCAGTGCGGGTCAGGCTAACCCTGAAATTGAAAACGGCCCAATCCGTATTCATACACGCTCGCAGCAGGTATGGGTAGAAGAGCGCGAGCTCAACCTGACCGCTTACGAATATAAAGTGTTGGAATATCTGATGGTGAATCCACAAAAAGTGATTTCTAAATCGGAATTGACCGAGCACATTTACGACCAAGACTTTGATCTCGACTCTAACGTGATAGAAGTATTTGTTCTGCGTCTGCGCAAGAAACTGGACCCAGAAGGCACCCTAAACCCCGTTGAGACCCTACGTGGGCGAGGATACAGGCTGCGCACCCAGTGGTAGGAAATCAAGTTTCACTGAAAATAAGACAAGGATTTATCCTTGTCTTTTTGTTGATCGTAGCCATGCCTATTTTATTTGCTTCGATTGGCAATGCGTATCGTGCCTCATTAGTGGAGGCCACTGAAAAAACCCTGGAAGCGCATTTATACTCATTAATATCTGAAGTTGAATACAGTGAGCGCGGTGTAGAAATGCCACGCAGTATTCTTGCCCCCGAGCTGAACCGCGTCACATCAGACACCTATGCCATGATTTATAATGGCAACGAGCGAGTCTGGCAAAGTGAGTCCGCCTTAAATATTGATTACAAGCCGGATTTAGTGATCACCGAGACCGGTAAAGCGGATTTTCGCCTCGTGACCGTCAATGGTCGCAAATACTGGCAACTGTCACTCACTGGGATCCTCGCGAATCTCGACCAAACCATTGAAGCCCGCTTCATTGTAGTTAAAAGTAACGATGGTTTATTAAGGCTGATGGAAGGGTTCAAGGAGACATCAATAAACTGGATGTTAATTATGGGTGTGGTGATCACCGTGTTGATGATCATCGGCTTTATCTGGAACTCTCGTCCATTACATCGCTTAGATAAAGAGATAAAAGCCATTGAGTCGGGCGAAGGCACGCGTATCAAAGGCAACTACCCCGTTGAGCTGCAAAATATAAAAGCCGATTTGAACCTACTGTTGGAATCGCAGCAACGGCAAAAAGAGCGTTATCGCGCGTCTTTAAGTGACCTTGCCCACGCCCTAAAAACCCCCTTGGCTGTACTTAAGTCAAGCCCGATGGCCAGCGATGACGATGCCCAAGAGCAGTTGGACCGCATCAATGTGATGATCGAACACCAATTAAAGCGCGCTGCCACGGGTGCGTCCGATACATGGAAAAAACAAACGCATATTAAGCCGGTAGCAGATTCTATCTTCAATGCCATGAGTAAAGTGTATCGAGATAAAGACATCGAATTCAGTGTCGATGTGAGCGATAAACACTTTTTCTTGGGCGATAAAACCGATTTAATGGAACTACTTGGCAACCTCATTGATAACGCCTGTAAAGCCTGTGTCTCGCAGGTGAGTTTAAAGGTCGAGCAACGTAAGAAGCGTCTTAAACTGATGATTGAAGACGATGGTCCTGGCGTGCCTGAGGAGAAGCGTGAGTTGCTGTTGCAACGTGGTACCCGCCTTGATAGCTATGAAAGCGGGCACGGTGTGGGTATGGCCATTGTCGCTGATCTCGTAAACGGCTATCATGGTATTTTAAGCATTGACGACAGCCCCTTGGGCGGCGCTCGCTTTATGCTTGAGTTTGATTACCAAGAGATAACCTAACGTCATTATGAAACGTCACTTTTTTGTGTTAACCATTGGCCTTGGCGCCTGTTTGTTCAATAGTGTTGATGCCAATGAAATTGCGCAATGCGCGCCAGTAGGCGAAACACCCGACAGTCGTCGTGACTATATCCAATGTCTTGACCGCCAGTTAGAGCTTCTGCGCCGAGATTTGACTGCGTGGCAGAATAAGCGCCAGCTGCAGCTCGAAAACTTCGCTAAGCAATCGGGGATCACTCAGCCATTGGATATTTATTTACGCTCGCAGCAGAGCTTTGACAGCTATCTTGAAGACAGCTGCCGGTGGCGTTATCTGCGTGTGATGCCCGACGCTGCGGCTGCGGCGATGGCGTATAAGCATTGTGAGTTGCGGCTTATTGAGCAGCGCATCGACAGTTATCGCGTACCACTGGATTAACCTTGGTCACTTTGCTTAGCGTCGTCTACGTCGGCGCCAAGTAAGGTGGCAAGCCAGCGCCCTTCTTCGCTCTCTTCGAGGGCTATTTTCACCACCATAGTCAAAGGCACAGACAGCAGCATACCCACCGTGCCCAATAACCAGCCCCAAAAGATTAACGATAAAAACACAACTAAGGTCGACAAGCCTAATCCCCGACCCATAAATTTAGGCTCAACCACGTTGCCCATCACCGCATTGATCACTAAATATCCCATGCCCACAAAAGCCGCAGTCAATGGGCTTTGCGTGATCAAAGCCAGCAATACCGGCGGCACAGCGGCGATAATAGAGCCGATATTGGGAATGTAGTTAAACATAAAGGCAACCACGCCCCACAAAATAAAGTAGTCGACGTCCAGCGCCCACAATAACATGGTCGCTAAAAAGCCTGTCGCTAAGCTAACTAAGGTTTTAATCGCCAAATACGAGTTAATGGACTCAAGAAAACGGTCTATTTGCGCCATTTTCATATCTGGGTCATCTAACGCTAAGTGAATTTTGCGACTAATACTAGGTCCTTCAAATAACATAAACACCACGGTAATGATGATTAAAAACAGGTTAGCCATCACCCCGCCTAGCCCAGTTAACATGTTGGTGGCTACATCAATCATTTTCCCAGGGTCAAACATTGAGATCAGTTGCTCTTTATTTAGGAAAATATTGTATTGCGCTAACGTGTTTACCGCCCACACAAACTCTTTCTTTAATTGCTCTTTATACTGCGGCAAGTTTTGCGAGAAATCATTCACCGACTGCCCTACCAAGCCGCCAATACTCAAAAGGACGGCGACCACCAGCAGTATAACAATGCTCACTGCCACGCCTTTGGGAATTCGGTAGCGACCTAAAGTATCAATCAAAGGGTTGCAGATGATGGCAATGAATACCGATAGAATAAAAGGCACCACCAAGGCGCTTGCGGTTTTCACCCCTGCCAAAACCACCACCAAGGCGGCCATAACTAGGAGGCTTTTACTCGCTCCAGTGAAGCTGGGCACAATTCGTTTCCTTAAAGCAGACAAGTGATGCTAGTTTAGGTGAGATACGATTGAAAATAAACCATTGATTGGCCATAGGAAATGATCTTAAATTCGCCAGTTTCGTAGTATTTGAACTAAACTAAAAACAAAGTGAATTAGCAACACGATGGCACCCATGCATATATTGATCACCGGAGCCACAGGGCTCATAGGTAGCGAACTTTACAAGCATTTACTTAACCACCATAGGGTTACGGTACTCACTCGCTCCCCCTCACGGGCGTACATAAAGTTGGGTCATCGTATTGAAGCCATCCAAAGCTTGGATGAGGTTGATTTTAATAATGTCGATATCGTGATCAATCTTGCCGGTGAGCCCATCGTTAATAAGCGTTGGAGCGAGCAACAAAAAAAGCGTATCTACGACTCCCGACTCAATACCACCGACGCTATCGTGGCGAAGATAAATGCCGCAGACAACAAACCGAAGGCGTTAATATCAGGCAGCGCCATTGGCTATTACGGCCGCCAAGGAGATGTGGAGATCACCGAAGACTTCAGCCACTGCTATGATGAATTTAGCCATCAGCTTTGTCGCGACTGGGAGGCAGCCGCAAACAAAGCACAAACCCGTGTGTGCTTGCTGCGTACCGGTATTGTGCTAAGTGCCCAAGGCGGTGCCCTAGGAAAAATGCTCCCCGCATTTCGCTTTGGCCTCGGCGGCCCCATAGGAGATGGCCAACAATACATGTCCTGGATCCACCTTGATGACATGGTGCAGCTAATTATGTACCTAATAAAATACGATCATATTAGCGGCGCCATCAACGCCACCGCGCCTAAGCCCGTCAATAATGAAGAATTCTCTAAAACGCTCGCTGAAGTACTCCGCCGCCCCGCCATCGTGCGCATGCCGGCCTTTGCATTACGGCTGATGATGGGAGAAATGGCCGATTTATTGCTCTATGGGCAAAATGTTCAACCCCAGCGGCTAATAGACGAGGGCTTTCGCTTTCGCCACCCCGAACTCAAACCTGCCCTGGCTCAACTCCTTAACCGCAATTAAAAAAGCCGCTTGTTAAAGCGGCCTTTTCGTCTACATCAGTTTGCGTAGCAAACCACTGGTGTTCTTGTTGAGTGTTCGCGCTATCATAGTGTATCCCAACAGTGCCACAAACAAAGCACCCGCTACGGGCCCGATGAACCATATATCAGGGTGGAACTTTCCAGGTAGCTCAAATAACTGTCTCTGTACAATGAAAAGCGCCACATCGCTCACTAAGGCAGCAACTACGCCAGCTATTAACCCCAATAGTAAGAATTCATACAAGGTGGCTCCTCGGATCAACTTTCCGCGCGCTCCCAAGGTGCGTAAAATAACGACCTCTTGCATCCGCTCACCCAAGCTTGCCTGGACTTGCGAAATTAATACCAAGGCACCACAGACCACCACGATTGCCAGCACAAACCCAATGGCTAACGACACCTGCTCGATGGTTGAGCGAATTTGTTCGACAAAGTTGTCGACATCGATAGCCGTAATGGTGGGATACTGCCGCAATAGCTGAGTAAAGGCTTTATTTTCGCCCTCATCAATGCGAGCTGCCGCAATATAGGTTGCCGGAAATTCAGCGAGCAAGTCTGGGCTTAGGATCATAAAGAAGTTTGGTTTTAAGGTGGACCAATTCACTTCACGAAAGCTGGTAACCTCAGCATCAAAGCTTTGCGAACCAATTAAAAAGGTGATGGTATCGCCCAGTTGAATCTCCAACCTCTCAGCCATTGACTGCTCAATGGAGACTTCCCCTTGGCTTTGCTCTGTAAACCACTGCCCTTTGGTTAGGGTGTTATGGCTTGGCATATCGCGAACCCACGTCAAGTTCAACTCACGACCCACACCGGAGCGTGCTTCTTCATCTTTTTTCTCGTTATCCTCTAATGACACTTCTCGCGCGACTTTTTCGCCATTGACGGCATTGACGCGCCCACGAATAGTCGGGTAAAAGCGCGACACCTCAATGTTATTAGCCGCGAGATAATCGGCAACGGGCTGCTTTTCTTGCTCGCTAATATTAACAAGAAACGCATTAGGGGCATCCGCTGGTAATTGCGATTGCCAGTCATTGATCATGTCATTTTTAAGCACAATGAGAAACAGTAGCAGCTTAATCGCCAGCGCAAAGCTGATTAATTGCACGGCATTGGCATTAGCCCGCTTCTGAATTGAAGCCAGCGCTAAAGACCAACTATTACCCGGGCTGAGGCCGAGCTTTCGCCCTGTGCCAAAAATCACTTTTGAGGCGACAAACAGCACCACCACCACAAGGGCCGATGAGGCGAATAAGATTAGGGTAATTTTGATCTTACCGCTGAATAACCACATTAACCCAAAAACCGTTAACGCCGAGAGCGCGAGGTGGATTTTGCTCACCACCAACCTGTCACCGAGGTTTCGACGCAACACCCGTAGCGGCGGAATATCAAATAAATCGAGCAGCGGCTTAATCGAGAACATCACCGCGCACACAACCCCGATGAATACCGCACTTAACCATGGGCGTAGCGACGCAGGCGGAAGGCTAATATCCATGCTTTTAGCCATGTAGTCGGCGGCCACGTGCTGCAGCGAATAACCTACAGCAAGGCCAATAAGCAGTGAAAAACCACACACCAGTGACAAGTGCAGCAAATAAATAGCGCGTATCTGTGCACGGGCCCCGCCTAGGGTTTTCATCATTGCCACCGGGTCGTATTGGCGCTCGCAATAACGTTTTGCTGATACCGCAATAGCCACTGCCGCGAGAATAATGCCCAACAGACCTGCCAACAGTAAAAAGCGCTCCGAGCGCTCTAACGAATTAGCTATGGGCGACTGCCTGTCTTTCACCCCATACCAACGTTGGTTTTCGGCCAGCTGAGGTTTTAGCCATTGATAAAACGCTTCGACATCGTCACCGTCGCCAGCATAGAGTTGACGGTAAAACACCCGACTCCCCGGTTGGATCACCTCAGTTTTGGCGATATCTGCTTCATTAAGCAACACCCGGCGACTGCCAGAGAAAATATTGAACGGCGCATCCGGTTCTTCGCTCAAAATATGGCTAACGGTAAAGGTGGCAGCACCTAACTCAACCTCATCGCCCACTTGCAGGTCCAATGAATACATCACCGTTTCATTGAGCCAAACGTTGCCCTCTTTGGGGCCGCCCTCGGCCACTTGCTCTTGGGCATCAAAATCGCTTTTAATGAGTAGCTCCCCCTTAAGAGGATAGGCCGATGACGCTGCTTTTATTGCCGCCAGTTGCATACGGTCATTGGCAAAGAGCATGGTATCGAAAAACGTGAGCTGCGCCGTTTTCAAGCCCATTTTCTGTGCTTGCTGGCAGTATTCATCTGGCAACGCATGGTTACTGGCCAGCGCTCTATCGGCGGCGATAAAAGCGTTGGATTTTTGCAAAATGGCTTGACCAATACGGTCAGTTACCGAGGACAAGGTCAACACCGTCATTACTGCCAACGCAATGGCTGCACATATCACCGTGAGCTCGCCTCGGCGCAACTCTCTCAAAAACAGTCTAAATGCCAATTTAGCCCACATTGACCTGCTCCTTCGGCTCACTCAACTCGGTTAGACTGCCGCCTTCGATGTGCAAAATACGGTCGCATCGCTGTGCCAGTGCTTCATCATGTGTAACCAGCACCAGCGTGGTGCCTTGCTGTTGGTTAAGCTCAAACAACAGCTCTTCAATCATTTTACCGTTTTTACTGTCTAAGTTTGCCGAAGGCTCATCAGCAAACAGAATTTGCGGCGTGCCAATAAAGGCACGAGCGATAGCAACTCGCTGCTGCTCACCACCCGAAAGCTGCGAAGGGTAATGCGCAACGCGATGACTCAAACCGACCTTCTCCAACAGCGCCAGCGCCTGCTCTTTGGCATCATTTTGGTTGGCAAGCTCAGCTGGCAGCATCACATTCTCAAGTGCACTGAGGCTTTGCACCAACATAAAGGATTGGAATACAAATCCGACTTTTTGCGCACGCAAGGCCGCGCGCCCTTCTTCGTCCAGTTGCTCCAAGGCATCACCATCTAAGGTAATGCTTCCCGAGCTAGCCACATCAAGCCCTGCTAACAAGCTCAACAATGTGGATTTACCCGAGCCCGAGGCGCCAACAATGGCCACCGACTCGCCCGGCTTGACATTAAAGGTAATGTCGCTGAGGATCGTTAAATCGCCGTCAAGCGTATTAACGGACTTAGTTAATTCTTTGACTTGAATAATATTTAATTGAGATAACGCTGACATATGAGTGCTTCAATCCTACGTGTTTTTATCGTCTTACTGCTTGTCACTAAACCATTATTCGCTTGGGCTGACAATCAGATACTTGTCCTAGGTGACAGCTTAAGCGCAGCCTATGGGTTAAAACAACACCAAGGCTGGGTGCAATTGTTACAAGATACGTACGAACAACAAAATACGCCCACTACCCTGATTAATGCCAGTATAAGCGGTGAAACCACAGGGGGAGCCCTGCGCCGCCTTGATGCGATTCTTAAAGAGCACACCCCTACCCATGTGCTCATTGAGCTTGGCGGCAACGACGGCTTACGTGGTTTTCCCGTCACTAAAATGAAAGCCAACCTGCATGCACTAATAGATAAAAGCCAAGAGGCCGGTGCTGAAGTGGCGTTAATGCAAATTCGTATTCCACCCAATTATGGCCGCCGTTATACCGAGTTGTTTGAGCAAAGCTTTGTTGATGTGGCCAAGGAAAAGCAAGTGACCTTGATGCCCTTCTTTGTAGAGCAAGTGGCGACCGACGGTGAATTAATGCAAAACGATAACATTCACCCCAATGCTGAGGCGCAGCCGATCCTACGGGATATTATGAACACACAAATCAGTAACTGGCTGACCAAGTAGCCCCTGAGACACCAAAATAACTCAACAAAAGCGCTGAAAACTAGCGCTTTTTTCTTTTTTGTAATTAAATCGGCGAATATGAATGTTTTATAAGCAAACGAAACAGCCGACGCTTGCATTTACAAAATATTTCCGTACTATTGCAATCCAAGTCGGCATATAGCGCAGCCTGGTAGCGCACTGTCATGGGGTGTCAGGGGTCGCAGGTTCAAATCCTGCTATGCCGACCATTCTTCTCCCCCTAGAATCAATTTTTTAGCATATCCTGTATAACTCATCTCGAAATTTCTGTAGTAATTCAGTAGTTAAACACTGCTTTTATTTTTCTCTAAGCGCTCTTTGCTATCACAATCTAGCCACTAATTCACTCCCTTACAGTACACCATCCACCAGCGAGTTATTCTAAATTCCTTATGGGATCCTGGGCCCAGAAACAATATAAACCGCTTAATCCCAGTACCTGTTCACCAGTTTTTACTTAGTCTGAGAACTAACAGACTATTTGTTGGGTATGTGTGTTGAGCTGGAGATAGCAGGTGTATAGCCGAACTCGTAAAACTTTATAAAACAATAGTTAAAATTGGCACATAGCAGCACTGATGGTAAGTTTGAACTAATCGGTTGTGAGCTGACGTTAGTTCACACAAGCCCGCTTTGTACGTGGCTATGTTCATCATTTCTATGATAAAGGCCTTTATGCTGTCACTTCGTCAATATGTAAAAAGAACAAATGGCGTGCCCATGGGGGCAACGCACTCATTGAGGAATATGCTTTATCGCGCCTTTGGAGCAGGCTCGTTCGCAACCTTTTGGCACTACTGGAACCCCATCTGGGGCTATTACTTGTCGCGTTATATTATGCGCCCGCTTAATATCTACTTACCTAAGGCGTTGGCTGTGTGGATTACGTTTTTGTTCAGTGGTGCGCTGCATGATTTAGCGATCTCCCTGATCAAATGGCAGCTAATTGTGTTTTTCACCCCATGGTTTGGCTTGATGGGTGCACTAACATTAGTATCAACCCCCAAGCGGCTCTCCTATATAGCCGCCCCCTGGTTGGTTCGAGCAACGACCAATGCTCTTTTGCTAGGCGTATCGCTCATGGTTACTTATGCTCTGGAAAACCTACTCACTCATCATTGGGCAGTCTAACGTCGAATTACCTTGAGCCTAGGGCCTCTCTAATCACCTGTCGCCGAGTGGCGCTTATCCTGCCAATACTGGTATAGGTTATAGGTAATGCCCAAAAAGCAAATGGCGCTAATGAGCCCTGCGGGGCCAAACACCAGTAGTAAATTCGCTTGATAGCCAACGACCGCCAACACGGCGCAGATACCCCCAATAATCAACTCAATGATGAGTGTTTCCCAATCGGTGCTAAAGGTGCGGTTGATCGTTTTTGCTGCGTAATGGTTTACTTTAAAACCCATATCATCCCTAATTTATATATTAGTCATATAGTTACATTTCAATACTTCGAGCTAGTTAATTTTTAGCTCGTACCACTAAACGCAATAAAAATAATAATAATTTCTTATTCTTATAACATAAATACATGGTAAGTTACACGTATTAGGGACAATCAATTTGACAAGGAATTTCTATGTTAAAAACAAAACTAATCGCAGCGGCTATTACCCTAGCTTCAGGTACTGCATTCGCTCAAACTGCTGTTTTCCCCGGAGCAGCGCATTGTTTTGAAGACTCAGCGCTAAAAGCAGAGGCTGTAAACAACCTTATTGCTTCATCAGGTGAATTAAGTGCGCTAACCCAAGTGGCCTTGGAAGAGGTCGGTGCTTCTGCCAATGGTTATTTCATCTTTGATCCAAAATTTTCGCGCACAGAGCGCTTCTTCCACTGTAGTGTGCCGCTGAACGAAAACATGGGGAATGTGACCCTTACCGTCCATGGTATTACTCAAGGTCTGAATGTATCAGCCGGAGGCTGTCTAATCTCTCGAATTCGTAAAACACCTGATGGTGGCAAAGACAAATGGCTTCGTTTCGGTACTGGTAAAGGGTTTGATTGGACAGATATATCAGATGATACTATCTCGTCTAAGCAATTCGTGAATTATGTCACCACAATTGATAATAACTTTGAGCCAGACGCAATCTTGAACTTACAGTGCCGTACTACATGGCAGACAGGTTCAGTCTCTGTAGGTCAAATCGAAATAAACTACTAATCTCTTAACCTCTCCCGTTTTGTCCCTAATTAGGTGTGAGTTAGCTCACACCACTACTTTTTCTTTGCTCATTAAAAATATCGCTAACATTGACCTTCGCCTGCAACTTAGCTGCAATTAAGAATAGCCCAGCGAGTTTGCGGTGAATAAACAGTGCATCCACCGGGGGACTATGCCATTGCTGTTCGCGACTGCTCATTGCCAAGCCTTTTTGCTTGATTCTCGCAGCCAAGTCACTGTTGGCAAAGTCGTACTCACCACCTGCCGTTAGCGGTTCACAGGCCAAAGCAAAAATATCGAGCACGTTATGCTCATAAGCTTTATCCACATCATCACTAAAATAACCGATATCACGGGCCGCTTGCGCCATGACACCGCGATCGCCTGTTATGGCGCCCTGAATAAGCTGCCAGTACCCCCGGCTAATGGGCTCACTAATGGCGCGGGTTGCACCAAAATCGAGCAGTACAATACGGCCGGTGTCGCGCTGATACAGGTAATTGGCAAAGTTGGGATCGGTTTGCATTAAGCGAAAGTCAAAGAGCTCATGCATAAACAGGGTGAGTAGATGTATCACTAAACGATTGCGCTCTTCTTGCGTACAGCTAAGCGCCTGTTCAATGGCCTCGCCGTCAACGAATTCCATGGCTAAAATCTGCGTAGTGCACAACTCGCTCTGCGCTTTTGGCACCACAAAGTGTGAACTTGGCCCCAGCTTTTCTTGGTACTGGTTCATGTAATGGGCCTCTAGGGTGTAGTCCGCTTCATTAAGCAGCTGAGCTTTCGCCTCGGCAATTAGCTCGTCAATGTCCAACCCTTTTGGCAGTAGACCAGTGAGCTTAAGCAGCCTCACGACATTATCCACATCGCTTTCAATACTTTTGGCCACCCCAGGGTATTGCACTTTCACGGCTAGCTTTGTGCCGCTATCAGTGTATGCACAGTGCACCTGGCCGATGGACGCCGCAGCGAAAGGGCGCAGCTCAAAATTAGCCAAACCGTCTAGCCAATGTGCTCCCCATTGCTGCTTTAGGGTTTGGGTCAGCTGCTTATGTGGCATGGGCGTAGCTTTATTGCGCAACCGCGACAACAGTGCACTAAGCTCTGGGCTTAATAGCTCGCCGGCATCCATCGACAATAACTGACCGAGTTTCATCGCCGCACCACGCAAATGCGCCAATTGCTGCGCCAATTGCTCAATATTTTTACTGTTTAACACTAACTCTTTGGTGCTTTTATTTTGCCCTGTGACCATGGATTTTAAGCCGCCATAGGCAACATTGCTGGCCACTCGCCCAGCCAATGAACCAAACCGTAAGGCCCGGGAGAACTTGGAAGTGGGAACTGCTTTATCTTTACTCATTTGCGCGTTAATTGTGATTCTAAAACTATGGCCTAGTACGAAAAAAGCCGAAAAAACGATCGAGCAACCCGTATGTTTACCGCCAAGTTGCATTTGTTTAAATTGCATGCAACGCTTGTAAAAGTCACTAATAACAGGCGCTGGCGCTTGAGTGTCGTAAAAGTGTCGGGTAGATAACACATCGCTAACGTACAGTAGGAGCGGGTCACTTGCTAATTTAAAGGCTCAGTTAGCAAGGAGACCACAACAATGAAAATGAACGTCAATACTACAGAAATTAAAAACCAACGAGATAAACGTTGCCTATCACAAGAGCAGCTTGCCGAGATAGCCGGATTGAGCTTACGCACGGTGCAAAGAATAGAAGCCAAAGGCGTGGCCTCAGGGGAGTCCATCAAAAGCATTGCTGCCGCTCTTGATTTAGATTGCCAGCAATTACTGGCTGCGCAATCGGCAACGAACAATACCGAAGCACCTGTGCCACCATCACAGCCTATACCTTCTCAGCCTTTACCTGCAACGCAACACCTGCGAGTAAAATACTTGATTGGGCTGCTGGCGGTGATTGCGGCAAACTGTTTTGGTTTTTGGGGGATATACTCCGCTTTTCAAAGTGGCAGTATTGACCAACAGACCATGGCCCTACTTAAAGATACCGTTGCCATCACACTGTTGTTGTCTATCGCAGTTATTTGTTATCGCGGTTGGCGCAAGCAGGTATTTAAATTCGACTTATAAGTTCATGCCCTGCACTCCTTGCTAACTGATTCAATTAACAAAAAGGAGAGCACCATGTTCAACGATAAATTAGTAATAAAATCTGTAATACTGGCTTTTTTAGCTTATCTGCTGATTACCGCAATCGCCAGTGCCGTAGCCATCCAATTTTGGCTGCCCGAAGGAGCGGATATGGCTCAGGCGCAAAGATTAGCAAGCCAAGATATGAGCTTAACTGCACTGACCTTAGCCATTGGCGCTAGCGCATGCGTATTGACGGGGATGTTGGTGACCTACATGACTAAAAGCCAAGGTTTACGCAATGCCCTGGCCTTGGCAATGCTCATCACACTGTATGGTTTGCTAAGCGTATTCACACACCTCGAGCAGCCGCTGATAGTTCATTTTGCCAAATTAGCGCTGCCCACACTTGCAGTAATAACCGGGGCATACTGGGTTATTCACAGCACCCAAGCCAAGCTGGCAGGCTAATCCAAAACGCGGGCTGAACATACGTTTTAGCCCGCGTTATTTTGATTGCTATATTGTCATAAGGTCGCGCTTGATCTATTGTTTTTGACCTCAATATACATGCTTTGCGTATAGCATTTTTCAACTAACTAAGAAGGATTGCCCAGAGCAACCATGATATTACTTATCGCTTTCGCGGTGCTATCTATTGCCGTGTCGTTTATTTGTTCTGTTCTTGAAGCAGCATTGCTATCCATTACCCCCAGCTTTATCGCCAAGCAAAAGCTTGAACACCCACAGCGCTACACCCAACTCAAGCGCTTAAAAGATCGCATCGACCAACCTTTGGCTGCCATTCTTACCTTAAACACGGTCGCCCACACCGTCGGCGCTGCGGGTGTCGGTGCTCAAGTCACCGTGGTGTTTGGGAATGGTTACTTAGGTATTGCCTCAGCGGTGATGACCATTCTTATTTTATTGCTCTCGGAGATCATCCCGAAAACCCTCGGTGCGCGGTTCTGGCCGCAAATTGCGGTGGCCATGCCTCCACTGCTCAACTTTTTAATATGGATACTCAAACCATTTATTTGGATATCAGACAGAATCACTCGACTGCTTGGCGGCAGCGCCACTGAGGAAGATTTGCGCGTCGAGTTAAAAGCCTTGGCATCACTGGGAGCAGAAATAAACAGTATTGATGACAGTGAGCACCGCGCTATCGCCAACATTCTTGACCTTCATACCATCAAGGTGCGCGATATTATGACGCCGCGCATTGTATGTGAAACGCTCAAACCCGATGCCCATCTTAGTGAGGTGCGTGAAAAAGTAATCAAGAGCCAGTTTTCTCGCTTCCCACTGCTTGATGACGATGAAGCCCCACATGGGGTGTTGTTTAAAAGTGATTTAATTGCCACCGGCGACAAAGAATACGCTATTGAGCTGGCACGCAAGGCTAAAGTGGTTGCCAATAACATCAGTGTGGAACACTTGTTAAGCCAGTTAATTGAAGAGCAGCAACACATGTGCTTGGTGTATGATGAATACGGCTCATGGCAAGGTTTAATCACCTTAGAAGACATCATAGAAACCATTATTGGCCAAGCTATTTTGGATGAAACAGACCAAATTGCTAACATGCGCCGTTTCGCGCGCCGACGCGGGTTGCAGCGCAAGAAGCATGAGCGTCGCTCACAATCAGGGCGTTAATCGGCAGAAACCCGCGATTGAACGACAAACTGTTATCAAATGCACTGAAATAAGGTAAAAAGGCAGCGATTTAACGTATTAAAGGGAAAGTCTATGTCGTACCTTAAACTCAGTGCATTGTCGTTAGCCATGGTTGCAGCCAACAGCCATGGGGCCGATATCCAATTCCAGAACGAATTAGCAAGTAATGGCACTTTGGTGTTGCTGCAAGAGCAAGACCAAACGCTCAATACCTCAGTATTATCACCACAAGCACAACAACAATTACAAAAAGCACTTAACACCGCCCAGTTTAACGGCGAGTATAATAAGCATGTACAGCTTCTAGCCCCTGTAGACTCAAACTATGAACGCGTCGTTGTCGTCGGCCTTGGCGCTCAGGATGAGCTTGATGCAGCGCGTACCGCCAAACTCGGTGGCAACGTGCATGGCCTGCTTGAGGGCATGAAGGTAACGACGGCAAACATCGATTTTGCCACTATCAATGGGCAGCTATCTAATACCGAATTAGCGGCTCAATTTGCCCATGGCGTTAACCTGCGCGACCACAGCTTCGACACTTATAAACAAAGCGATGCAGCAAAGACGACGCTAAGCTATCACTTTGATGTTGCTGATCAAGCGCGCGCCGAGCAGGCATATCAAGCCTTAAGTCATATCGAGCAAGGTGTATTTTTAGCCCGCGACCTCACCTCCGAGGTGCCGAGCGCCTTAACCCCTGTAGAGTTTGCACAAGCAGCGCAGCAACTGCGCGAGCTCGGTGTTAAAGTCGAGGTATTGGGGCCTGAGCAGATTAAAGCCCTGGGCATGGGGGCGTTGGAAGGCGTTGGCCGAGGCAGCAAGGACGGTGCTCGACTGGTTGTCGCACATTATCAAGGTAGCGATGACGCACCCATTGCTTTGGTTGGTAAAGGCATTACCTTTGATTCGGGCGGCTATAGCATTAAAACCGGCGCTTCAATCGCACGGATGAAATCCGACATGGCCGGTGCTGCGGCGGTGCTAGGTACCGTAAAAGCCATGGCGCTGAGCAAAGCCGACGTTAATGTCGTTGCCGTAATGGGCATGGCCGCCAACATGGTGTCTGAAACCGCCATAGCGCCGGGGGACATCCTGCGCACCGCTGAAGGTTTAAGTGTTGAAGTGCTCAATACTGATGCCGAGGGCCGGTTAGTGCTCAGCGATGCCATGTGGTATGCGCGCAGCCAGTTTAAGCCGCAGATTATGGTGGATGTAGCCACACTCACCGGCTCAAAAGTTCGCGCCGTAGGCAATCGCTATAGCGCGATTTTCTCTGATGACGAGCAATTAGTCAGCGAATTAACGGCAGCAGGCAAAGCGGTGAACGAGCAAGTATGGCGCTTACCTTTAGGCTATAAAGACAAGTTAAAGTCAGACATTGCTGATATTCAAAACATCGGCTCAGGAGGCCCGGGAGCAACCACGGCGGCTTCATTCTTACAACACTTTGCTGGAGACACCCGCTGGGTTCACCTCGATATTGCCGGTAATGCGTTAGCGAGCAAGGCCGACGGTGAAGTGAATGTAGGCGGCACCGGCTACGGAGTCAGGCTACTAAGCGAATGGTTGCTCAAAACCAAATAAGGTGCTCTGATAGCGCACAATGAACCAGTTATGGGCAGGGGTTACCTGCCCTTTTTGTTGTCTTGCCAAGGAAATATATCAAGACGTTATGGGTGAGGGTGAGTTAGAAAAACCCTAAGGCATTATCACTGTAGCTAACCAGTAGGTTTTTGGTTTGCTGATAGTGCTCAAGCATCATCTTATGCGTTTCGCGGCCAACGCCCGACTTTTTATAACCGCCAAACGCGGCATGGGCAGGATAATGATGATAACAATTGGTCCACACCCGACCTGCTTCAATAGCTCGACCAACCCGATAAGCACGATTCATATCCCGCGTCCAAAGCCCTGCGCCCAACCCAAATTCGGTATCGTTGGCAATGGCAATCGCTTCTTGTTCGTCCTTAAAGGTAGTAACACTGACCACAGGACCAAAGATCTCCTCGCGGAACACCCGCATTTGATTGTGCCCTTTGAGTAAGGTCGGCTGAATATAAAAACCATTATTAAGCTCATTGTCGAAGCGTTCGGCGTCACCGCCGATAAGCACTTCGGCACCTTCTTCCTTGCCGATGCTAAAGTAACTCATGATTTTATCGAATTGCTGCTGTGAGGCTTGAGCGCCAACCATGGTGTCGGTATCGAGCGGATTACCGCGTTTAATTTGCTTGGTGCGGGCAATCACCCGGGCGATAAATTCATCGTACATGCTCTCTTGTACTAATAACCGCGATGGACAAGTACACACTTCTCCTTGATTGAAAAAGGCCAGCACCGCGCCTTCAACGCACTTATCGATAAATTCATCACTTTGGTTCAATACATCGGCAAAATAAACATTGGGAGATTTACCGCCTAATTCCACCGTGGAGGGAATGATATTCTCGGCGGCACACTTAAGAATATGCGCTCCCACCGGGGTCGAGCCAGTAAAGGCAATTTTTGCAATGCGCGTGCTGCTGGCCAATGCCTGACCCGCTTCGGCGCCATAGCCATTGACCACATTAAGCACCCCCGCTGGTAAAATATCGCCAATGAGTTCGATAAATTTCAAAATGGATACTGGGGTTTGCTCCGCCGGTTTGAGCACCACACTGTTCCCTGCCGCCAGTGCCGGTGCAAGTTTCCACGCCGCCATCAACAACGGAAAATTCCAGGGAATAATTTGCCCAACCACCCCTAAAGGCTCGTAAAAATGATAGGCCACGGTGTGCTCATCTAAATCACCAATGCTGCCCTCTTGGGCGCGAATACAGCCGGCAAAATAACGAAAGTGATCGGCCACTAGGAGAATATCGGCATTCAGCGTCTCGCGCACTGCTTTACCGTTATCCCAGGTTTCAGCAACGGCCAGCTGCTCGCTGTGCTCTTGCACCCGCTGAGCAATCGCCAGCAATAAGTTGCTGCGCTCTGTCACCGACGTTTTGCCCCATGATTGCTGCGCTTGGTGCGCCGCATCCAAGGCCAGTTCAATGTCTTTTGCACACGATTGCGGGATTTTACAAATAACCTCCCCAGTCACCGGTGTGGTGTTATCAAAATACCGACCTTGCACCGGGCTTACCCACTGACCACCAATGTAGTTCTCATATTGCGGCTTAAAATCAACCACCGCACCGGGAGTATTAGGATTTGCGTATATCATCGTTATTGTCCTTGTTGTTGCATCACTGCAAAACTACACAACTTTGCCCGTGAAGCGGTTGTCTTTACATCCAAAGCGCTTGACTAAATGTCCATTTTTTAGCCATGCTAGAGCAAGCACAAAGCAAAGGAATTAAACATGTTATATGGCAACCCCAGCGCTTTCGACAGCGTCCACACTCTTATTGACCATCGCAGTGTCGTGAATGCGCCTGGTATTCAATTGTGCATGTATGAAACCTTTGAGCGCTGTGAACAAGTCCCCTTTCGCACCGATGAGTTGATGTTTTGTGCCATGGTCGAGGGTAAAAAGGTAATGCATCACCAAAGCTTGCAGCAGGCGCGGGATTTTACCCCAGGGCAAAGCTTTGTTATCGCCGCCGATGAGCAGGTGCACATCGACTTTCCATTAGCGACCCTAGAGCGTCCAACCCGTTGCCTGACCCTTGAAGTCGACGCCGAGCGCATCGCCAATGTGGCCGAGCAAATGTCATTAAGCGCCCAGTGCAGCTATCATGAGCAGCAACCTGCAACCCTGCAGCTTACCCATAGCACCACCACCGAGGCCATCTACCAGCGCTTGGCCGGGGCATTTATGGAGAATAAAAGCGATAGAGCCTTACTGATTGAGCTGGCAACCACTGAGCTGATTGTGCGGCTACTACGCGAACAAGATCATCACGCATTATTGCGCTGCGCTTTACACGACCCGCAGGCAACCGCTCTTCATCAAGTCTTAAGCCACATTGAGCAGCATATTGCCGCCCCACTCGATGTGGATACCCTTGCTCGTCTCGCCTGTATGAGCCGCAGCAAATTCTTTAGTGAATTTCGCCGCCATTTAGGCATGAGTCCCCATGCTTACATTCTTAAGCGCCGTTTAGAACATGCAGGTTTAATGCTAGAGCGCTCTAAAGCCGTCACCGAAACTTGCTTTGCCTGTGGGTTCAATAGTATTAGTCATTTCAGCCGCAGTTTTAAGCAGTACTACGGGCAAGCGCCGAGCGCTTATATTGCAAAAAATAACAAGAGCGAAAGGTAAAGGCGGGAAAGAGAGCAAAGCCGAGCGGACGCTCGGCTTGTTTGGCGTTAGATAAGCTTGAAAGTGCCTTTCATTAACGCTGAGTGGCCAGGGAACGAGCAGAAAAACATATACTCGCCGTCAGCACTCATATCTTTGGTAGAAAATTCCACCGTGGTTTGCTCGCCGCCGCCAATGATGTCGGTAGCAGCAATAATGCGCTCATCACCTGCAGGCAGGTAGTTGTTATCTAAGCCCGCGCTCATACCGGCACTGGCAACGGCCTGCATATCACCTTTAGTAGTCAATACCCAGTTATGACCCATTGATTTCTTAGGGATCTTACCTGTGTGTTTAAGTGTGACTTTAACTGTTTCACAGCTTTTAGGGACTTCCATTGATTTTTTATTGAATTGCATTGCGTCGTTACCTTCGATGGTAAATTCGCAATTGGCAAAGGTCATTGACGAAAAGAACAAAGCCGCAATGGCAGTGAGAGATTTAAACATACCTTTCTCCGTAATGTTAATAGCTATCATTCAGATTATTAAATAAAACCCAAAAAAGCAACAGAATTAGCCTTAATCGCTTGATAGCAAAGCTTTATTGACTGTTTTTCAGTACGGCAGTTACGGTAGCAGAGATCAGCTCTGGGTACAAAAAAACCGAGCTACCCTCAAGGTGCTCGGTTTCGTTGAGTGTCACGATTGCGGTTCAGGAACGTAAACCCAGCCTGCCATCAGTCGTCGCGCGCTGCGGCTCATGCTGACGCTGTGCACGTCACAATCTTGGGATTGCATCGTCACCTTCGCTCCCACCTGCAAAGTCCCTGAGGGGTGTCCGAAGGTCACGCCGTTGCGCGTTTGCCCACCGGCGGCAATATTCACTAGGGTGCCAGGTATCGCAGCGGCAGTAGCAATGGCTACGGCGGCGGTACCCATCATCGCATGGTGTAATTTGCCCATTGATAAAGCGCGTACTTGCACATCAATGTCATCGCCATTGATTGCTTTACCGCTGGAGGCGGTATAATCGCTCGGCGCTGCGACCATGGCAATTTTCGGTGTATGCTGACGCGCTTGCGCTTCATCGATATCTTTGATGAGCCCCATTTTTAAGGCGCCATAGGCTCGGATACGTTCAAAACGAGCCAGCGCCTCAGGGTCGCCATTAATATGCTCTTGCAGTTCATGACCACGATACCCCAGCGCCTCGGCATTAACGAAAATGGTGGGGATTCCGGCATTGATAAAGCTGGCTTTAAGTTCCCCTTCACCTGGTACCGCTAGGCTATCCACTACGTTCCCCGTTGGCAGCACTGCGCCCTCACCCACTGGCGAGATAAAATCAATTTTCACCTCTGCGGCAGGAAAAGTAACGCCATCGAGCTCAAAATCACCCAGCTCTTGCACTAACCCGTCTTGCATGGGTACATGGGCAATAATGGTTTTTTCAATATTGGCCTGCCAAATACGCACCTCGGCAATGCCGTTTTCAGGAATTCGGTGATTATCGACTAGGCCATTATTGATGGCAAAAGCGCCCACCGCTGCGGTTAAATTGCCGCAGTTACCGCTCCAATCGATGAATGCTTTATCTATGGCCACTTGACCAAACAAATAGTCAACATCGTGCTCGGCTTGCGTGCTTTTTGAAAGGATCACCGTTTTACTGGTGCTGGATGTCGCCCCACCCATGCCATCGGTGTGCTTACCATAGGGGTCGGGACTGCCGATAACACGGAGCAACAAGGCATCACGATAAGGTCCGGGTTGTTGCGCTGGCTCAGGTAAATCATCGAGAGCGAAAAACACCCCTTTGCTGGTGCCGCCGCGCATGTATGTGGCCGGTATTTTTATTTGTTGTAACATTTATCTACCTCAGTCAAGGTGGGCCGCAGCCCACCTATTTTTGCTAGGTGGTGGCCTCGAGGAAATCCTTGGCAAAGCGCTGCAATACCCCGCCGGCGCTGTAAATCGACAGCTCTTCTTGGGTATCGAGACGACATTTGCTAGTAATTGTGAGCTCGTCGCCATTGGCACGGGTAATGCGCACTTCAAGACTGGCTCCCGGTGCTGGCTCACCCACCACACTATAGGTTTCGCTGCCATCAAGGGCCAAGGTCTTGCGATTTTCACCGGCACTGAATTCCAGCGGCAACACGCCCATGCCAATCAGGTTGGTGCGGTGAATGCGCTCAAAGCCCTCGGCTAAGATCACTTCGACACCCGCTAAGCGTACACCTTTGGCGGCCCAGTCTCGTGATGAGCCCTGACCATAATCAGCACCTGCAACGATAATCAGCGGCTGTTTGCGCTGCATGTAGGTTTCTATTGCTTCCCACATTCGCATGACTTCGCCTTGCGGCTCTAAACGCGTCAGTGAGCCCTCTTGCACTTCCCCGTCAACCACGGCCATTTCGTTGCGTAGTCTTGGGTTAGCAAAGGTGGCCCGTTGGGCGGTTAGGTGGTCACCACGGTGCGTGGCATAAGAGTTAAAGTCTTCCTCCGGCACCCCCATCGACGCTAAATATTCCCCTGCTGCACTGCTGGCCAAGATGGCGTTTGATGGCGACAGGTGATCGGTGGTGATATTATCCCCTAATACTGCTAAAGGGCGCAGGTCCGTGAGTGTACGCTCTGCTGCCAACGCGCCTTCCCAGTAAGGCGGACGACGAATGTAGGTGCTTTTTTCTCGCCACTGATAGAGCGGGTCGTTTTTCTCGCCATAGTCGACACTTAAATCGAACATCGGCTCATAGACTTGACGGAAATGCTCCGGCTTGACGCTCTTGGCAATCACCGCATCGATTTCTTCATCGCTTGGCCATAGGTCTTTTAAGGTAATGGCATTGCCACCGCTATCACGACCTAGGACATCCTTTTCAATATCAAAGCGAATGGTACCGGCAATGGCGTAGGCGACCACCAAAGGCGGTGATGCTAAAAACGCTTGCTTAGCGTAGGGATGGATACGACCATCAAAGTTACGATTCCCTGAGAGCACCGCTGTGGCGTAGAGATCTCGCTCCACCACTTCTTTTTGAATTTGCGGGTCGAGTGCGCCACTCATACCGTTACAAGATGTACAGGCAAAACCAACCACACCAAAACCTAACTGCTCCAACTCCGGTAGCAGATTGGCTTCTTCAAGATAGAGTTTTACCGCTTTAGAGCCCGGCGCCAGTGAGGTTTTCACCCAAGGTTTCCGCATTAAGCCGTGTTTATTGGCATTACGTGCCAACAAGCCGGCGGCTATCACATTGCGTGGGTTTGAGGTATTGGTACAACTGGTGATGGCGGCAATGATCACCGCTCCATCGGGCATTAGCCCAGGCTGTTGCTCAATTTCTTTGGCAATGCCTCGTGCTTGCAAATCGGCGGTCGCAAGGCGAGCATGAGGGTTTGATGGCCCAGCTAAGTTGCGACCCACAGCACTTAAATCAAAACGCAATACCCGCTCATACTGAGCGTGGGTCATCGCATCTGCCCACAAGCCTGTATGTTTCGCGTACTGCTCAACTAACTGTACCTGCTCGTCATCACGACCGGTGAGCTTAAGATAATCAATGGTTTGCTCATCGATATAGAACATTGCCGCCGTGGCACCATATTCAGGTGTCATATTGGAAATGGTGGCGCGATCGCCCAAGGTAAGGTGGCTTGCGCCCTCCCCGAAAAACTCTAAGTAGCTTGAAACAACACGCTGCTGACGTAAAAACTCAGTTAGTGCCAGAACAATATCGGTTGCGGTAATGCCCGGTTGTGGTTTACCGGTTAGCTCCACACCAACAATATCAGGCAAGCGCATATAAGAAGCTCGCCCGAGCATCACGCTTTCGGCTTCTAGGCCGCCAACGCCCACAGCAATAACGCCTAACGCGTCCACATGCGGGGTATGACTATCGGTGCCCACTAGGGTATCTGGAAAGGCAACCCCATCACGGGCTTGGATCACCGGCGACATCTTCTCCAGATTAATCTGGTGCATAATGCCGTTGCCCGGTGGGATCACATCGACGTTCTTGAACGCTGTTTTGGTCCAGTTAATAAAGTGGAAGCGATCTTTGTTGCGGCGGTCTTCAATGGCGCGGTTTTTTTCAAAGGCATCCTCTTCAAACCCTGCATGTTCTACCGCTAGTGAATGGTCAACGATCAGCTGGGTTGGTACCACCGGGTTAACCTTGGCCGGATCGCCGCCTTTCGCGGCAATGGCGTCACGCAAACCGGCTAAATCCACCAGCGCGGTTTGCCCCAAAATATCGTGACACACTACCCGAGCTGGGTACCAAGGAAAATCCAAATCGCGTTTACGGTAAATAAGTTGCTCTAAGCTCGCTGTTAACTGCGCTGGTTCGCAGCGACGCACAAGGTTCTCAGCCAGAACTTTAGAGGTGTAAGGGAGCTTGGCATAAGCCCCCGGTTCAATGGCATCCACCGCCTCTTGAGTATCGTAGTAAATCAGATCCGAGGTGGGCAGCGGCTTACGGTATAAAGAATTCATAATTCGCTCTACATTGCAGAAAAAGGCAGCCCAAGGGCTGCCATAAAGAAACGGTGCTTAGCGCTCGCTCATCGCGGGCACGGGACGAGAATCCGGGCCAGTGTATTCGGCGCTTGGACGGATAATACGGTTATTGGCACGCTGCTCTTTAACATGAGCAGTCCAGCCAGTAACGCGACTCATCACGAAAATAGGCGTGAATAGCTTCGTAGGGATACCCATAAAGTGATATGCCGAGGCATGGAAGAAATCGGCATTACAGAACAGCTTTTTCTCGCGCCACATCACTTCTTCACAGCGTACCGATACGGGGTAAAGCACATCATCGCCTACCTCTTTCGCCAAGCGCTCTGAGTATTTCTTGATGATCACGTTGCGTGGATCACTCTCGCGATAAATGGCGTGGCCAAAGCCCATGATTTTGTCTTTTCGTGCCAGCATGCCCATCAACTCTTGCTCGGCATGTTCGGCGTCTTTAAAGCCTTCAATCATATCCATTGCCGCTTCATTGGCACCGCCATGCAGTGGACCACGCAATGAACCAATGGCGCCGGTTACGCAAGAATGAATGTCTGACAAGGTTGAGGCACACACACGAGCGGTAAAGGTTGAGGCGTTAAATTCATGCTCAGCATACAGGATCAACGACACATTCATTACGTCGGCAAACAGTTGTGATGGCGCTTTGTCATGCAACAGATGTAAGAAATGCGCCCCCACAGTGTCATCATCGGTTTCTACGTCAATACGCACACCGTCATGGGTAAAGCGATACCAATAACAGATAATACTTGGGAAAATAGCCACCATGCGATCGATAGCATCATCGGCATTGGCAAAATCAGTTTCGGTTTCTAGGTTACCGAGCATAGAACAGCCGGTACGCATCACGTCCATTGGGTGTGCATCTTTAGGGATGGTCTCTAACACGCTTTTCAGTGCTTGCGGTAGGCCCCGTAGCGATTTTAGTTTGGCTTTGTATTCAACCAGCTGGCCTTGGTTAGGTAACTCGCCGCGCGATAATAAATACGCTACCTCTTCAAATTGCACCTTATCAGCCAGCTCACTGATATCGTAACCACGATAGGTCAGCCCTGAGCCACTTTTACCTACTGTACACAACGCCGTTTCGCCGGCCACTTGTCCGCGCAAGCCTGCGCCACCTAATGCTTTATCTACCATTTTCTTGCTCCTGAATTTTTTCCTGTTGAAACTGTCAATGCGTTACTTGTTTTTGCCTTCGGCAAACAAGGCGTCGAGCTTTTTCTCGTATTCGTGATAGCCCAAATAATCGTACAGATCCATGCGTGTTTGCATCTCATCTAGCACCGCTTTTTGGTCGCCATTTTCAAGAATTGATTTATACACATTCTCCGCCGCTTTATTCATGGCACGGAACGCCGACAGCGGGTAAAGCACCATATCCACCCCCCACTCGCCTAGCTCTTTGCGATTCCAAAGCTCGGTTTTACCAAACTCGGTAATATTGGCGAGAATCGGCACATCAAGGGCCTCAGCAAAGGCGCGATAGTGCTCCTCGGTTTGCACCGCTTCTGCGAATATGCCATCGGCACCGGCGGCCACGTAGGCTTTTGCCCGTTCAATGGCGGCCTCTAGACCTTCTTGAGCAAACGAGTCGGTGCGCGCCATAATGAAAAAGTCAGGGTCGGTGCGCGCATCAACGGCGGCTTTAATGCGATCAACCATCTCGTCAACTGAGACGATTTCTTTATTCGGGCGGTGACCACAGCGCTTTTGCGCCACCTGATCTTCCATATGCACCGCTGCGGCCCCGGCTTTTTCCATATCGCGAATGGTTTTAGCGATATTGAATGCGCCGCCCCAACCGGTATCGATATCGACCAACAGAGGTAAGTCACAGGCCGAAGTAATACGTTGCACATCGGCAATTACATCGTTCAATGAGGTCATGCCCAAATCGGGCAACCCATAAGAGGCGTTGGCTACGCCACCACCTGAGAGGTAAATTGCCTGATGACCCAGTTGTTTGGCCATAATGGCGCAGTAAGCATTGATGGTGCCCACTACTTGCAACGGCTTGTTTGCCGCCAATGCTTGTCTAAATTTCTTTCCTGCGGACATGGGGTTCTCCTGTTAGATGCGCGGTTACCCTGAGTGGGCCGCGTTAAACTTATTTTCAATATTATTCATGGAGTAGCTGATATGACGTTTCATCAGCAACTCGGCAAGCTCGCCATCGCGATTGTCAATGGCATTAATAATGGCAAGGTGTTCGTCGAAGGCTTTGGATACCCTTGGCCCTGTCATTCCCATTTGCACCCTATACATGCGGATCAACTGATATAGGTCGTTGTATAACAAGTTGAATAAATGCTCGTTTTTAGAACCTTTAATAATGCGATAATGGAAATCCAAGTCACCCGCTTCTTGGTAATAGGACTCGCCTTCTTTAACACGTTGCTCGTTAAGGTGTTTATTCAATAAGCCTTTCAGCGAGGCAATTTCTTCATCAGCCATATTCTCGGCGGCGAGGCGACAGGCTAGCCCCTCGAGTGCGGCGCGTACCTGATAGACTTCAATTAACCGCTCCGGCGTAAGCGCCACCACGCGACAACCGACGTTGGCTTTGCGCTCGACCAGATTACAGGCCTCTAGGCGATTAAGGGCATCGCGCAGGGTGGCACGTGACACCCCAAAGCGTTTGGCCAGCTCGGGCTCGGATATTTTTGAGCCCTGCTCAATATCGCCCTCGACAATAGCGCGGCGCAGATCAACAAACACTTGATCGGCAGCAGTGGTAATAGGTTGATGTGAATGCAGCTGTTCGCTCACGGCTTTTCTCGAAATTGTCGACAATCTAGGCCTGTACTATGGGATCGATGCTGGTAATTGTCAATAACCTCTACCTTTAATTGTCGACATAAACACAGTTTATAGCGTTATACACGCTGTAAACTCGCTTTATTACATAAAAGTGTCGACAGCTTAAAAAGCAAAGCAATGCCAAAGCGGATGCGATAAACTATAGCTCACCGTCACAGCCGCTGTAGTTAAAATCGCGATGGATAAGCATACTTATATTCCCGATGCCTTTTTGGACGACGTTGCGTCCTACCTCCCCGAACACTTGCAATTACAAGACTTCGTTGCTGCCTGCCAACGCCCGCTGAAACGCGCGGTACGGGTGAATACATTAAAAATGTCGGTGGCGGCATTTCGCGATTATTGCGCCGACAAACAGTGGCACATTACCGCTATTCCATGGTGCCCTGAGGGATTTTGGCTCACTCGCCCACAAGAGGAAGAACAGGCGTTGCCCATTGGCCGCACCGATATTCATTTAAGTGGCTGTATTTATGTACAAGAGGCCAGCTCCATGTTGCCGCCGATGGCCCTAGCCGATGCCCTTGAAGACGCTGAAACGGTGCTCGATATGGCGGCGGCACCAGGCAGTAAAACCTCGCAACTAGTGGCGCTATTAGATAACCAAGGCTTGCTGGTGGCCAACGAACTGTCATCATCGCGGCTAAAAGCACTCAGTGCCACACTCAAACGAGTGGGCGCTCGCAATGTGGGCTTATCGCACTTTGATGGTGCCGTGTTTGGCGATTATATGCAGGAAAGCTTTGATGCCATTTTGCTCGATGCACCATGTTCCGGTGAAGGCACCGTGCGCAAAGACCCTGATGCATTAAAGAACTGGTCACTGCAATCCAATATTGATATTAGCGACGTACAAAAAACGCTGATCAAAAGCGCATTTCATGCTTTAAAACCCGGCGGTACATTAGTTTATTCTACCTGCACACTCACCCCGGTAGAAAATCATGCGGTATGCGCGTATTTGCTCGCTCAATTTCCAGGGCTTATCGAGATTGAACCCTTGCATGGGCTGTTCCCTGATGCCGACAAAGCCTGCACTGAGCAAGGCTATTTACATGTGTGGCCACAGCTTTTCGATAGTGAAGGTTTCTTTATCGCCCGCTTTAAAAAATTGGGCAGTCAAAGTAGCTGTACGCCGAAAACCAAAAAAGGTCGCTTCCCTTTTACGGCAATGGAGAAAAAGGCCCAACAGCAACTGCAGCAATATGTGCAGCAACAATTTGCCATGGATAAATTAGCTGGCCGACTTATGCAGCGCGATAAGGAAGTATGGTTGTTCCCCGACATCGACGATGAGCAATTATTTACAGCCATCAAATACTCGCGCATTGGTATTCAGATAGGCACCACTCACAGAAATGGAGTGCGGCTAGAGCATGAGTTCGCAACCTGTTTAGGCCAGTATGCAAGGCGCAATACCATGGCCTTGAACTCGCAGCAAGCTCAGCAGTACTTTCACGGTCAGGATATCCGCTTAGATGAGCCGAGCAAGCACAAAGGTGAAGTGATCCTGACACTCAATGGCGCGCCCGTAGGCTTAGGTAAATGGCAAGGGCAGAAAATTAAGAATACGCTGGCCCGTGATTTAGTAATGGATGGGCAGTTAATAACTTGGGTATAACTTGGTAATAAACGGTTAAGAAACACTGACCAGTTTTTTACAATTATTTACAGATTTTGGTTAATAAGTTGTTTTTTATAGTAATTTAATACTAGGTTTTTATTTCCATTTTCGCCCGGCGTTAACTACAATTATAAGAACTTTCGCTTCTCCCGTATGAATGTGTAAAGTTTATTAGTTAGCGCACGGCTCATCATGAGCCATTCCCCTGGGCCCAGGACAATGCGGATTCGTCCTGGGCATTTTTTCGCCTCACACTTCTTTGAAAGCCGACTTTAATACTTTAAAACATTGAAAGTTAAACTAATTTCACTCAACCTTCGGTTGATAGGGTACGTCTAGCCGCTTTTGGCAATCTACTCCTTGCTTGAGCAATCACACGGTGCGCCCGTTCCCCCAAATAAGGCACTACGAACATGAAATTTTTTGCTTTTACCCTTTTCCTCTAGCCGCGCCCACACTCCCCTAATATAGTGGCATAAGGTTTTGATAGGGAGTGAGTTATTATGGTTTTGCGAGGAGTTTTGTTGGTAACGGCTATGCTGAGTGCTGCACTGGTAATGAGTGACGCAAAAGCAAAGGCCCAGGATCAACAAAGCGGTCTTTATAGCGGATTTAACTACCCCAATGGGAAGCCCAATGCCATCAGTCTAAGTTTTGATGATGGTCGCCACTCTCAAGTTGATGTGGGCATGGCCATTTTAGACAAATACCAAATTAAAGCCACTTTTTATGCCCAACCTGGGCCCATTGCTGAGCGCTTAGCGCAGTGGCAAGCGGCGATTAACAATGGCCATGAATTAGGCAATCACACAAGCCACCATTTATGCTCTGGTAACTTTGAATGGTTGCGTAAAAAAGGCCTGTCTCTAGAGCAGACCACCCTAGCCTGGTTAGAGAACGACATTAAAGAGGCTAACCACTATTTCAAGAAACATTTAGGTGTGACCCCTCGCGCGTTTGCCTACCCCTGTGGTCATACGTTTGTTGGCCGGGGTAAAGACACACAAAGCTATGTGCCCTTGGTAGCGACCCTGTTTGACACCGGCCGCACTTGGAATGATGAAACTGCCAACAATCCCAATTTTACCGACTTTGCCCAGCTCACTGGTATACGTATTGATGGTCTGCGTTTTGCGCAAATCAAAAAATTACTGGAGCGCTATCGCGAAAATAACAGCTGGATTATCTTAGCAGGCCACGATATTGGCCAACGCGGCCCTTATACCGTCGATACACAAGCGTTGGAGCAACTGCTCGCGTATATTAACGACCCCGACAATGGCTTTTGGGTAGGCACTGTTAGCGAGGTCGCCGACTATGTACGCAGTAATCGTACGGCCCCATAATTTCGATTAGACTTCAGGTTAACAAGGCGTCCAATCTGAACTTGGACAGGTATGACCATATCCTCAGCTAGCTCAGACAATTATATTGCCTTATCGCTCGCGCTACTGCTGCGAGCATGCGTACATTTTAGTCAAAGCGTTGCCAATCGCTTAAAGTTAACGTCACTTTATCTGCTAACGCCACGACATTATTGAGCACCATTGTCACATCTTGCTCCATCACTGTTGCACCATTTTCAAAGCGCATCACTCATGCCTTAGTCTTTGGTTGATCATCTTCAGCGAATGGAATGCGTACATCACCAATCTATGTTTGCACTTTGCTGGTCTTTCACCAATGAATCTGGCTTTTACTCGCCCTTTTATCCAGCTCGCCAACAGGAGCTTTACCACCATTATCAGCGCGATTAGAACACGTTGAGCTAAGTTGGCATTGTTTTTGATAATTAACCGTGTAAAGGCGCAAAATGTCGCTCTTTAGCGACATTTATTGATAAAAATTTCAATATCCGCGAAAACTTTACAAACACAGAGGAAAACAGCGATGAAGGATAAAATAATAAACACAGTGTACGCATTTGGTCTATTTGGTCTTATCGGTGTGATCCCTCCAATTTTGGTTGAGCGCAGTATTGATGCACAGATGCACGCGCAAGTGGCGCCCAAATACAGCAAAGACTCAGACAGTTACGCATTTTTACAGCAGCGCAGCTATTCTGCTGCCGCACCTAAGCTCACACTTCTAGATACCTGTAATAACAGCGACGAAAACTATCAACCGCTAGCAAACTCTCTTAGCACTTTACCGCAAACCAGCTTAGTTTTGGCGCAAAGCATTATTCAGTGCCTACAGCGTAGCTAAGGGCTAATCAAGCTCATATTCGGTGACACTGTCGTCACTGTGTAACAGTCGATAACGACACAATTTGCCGTGTTCTAGCTCTACAAGACTAATCGCTGCATGACTGACCAAATGCTTTTGTGGCCCAGAGGTGGTGTCGTGTTTATCAACTTTCATTTGCCAGCGTTTAGTGAATAAATTCAGTGGGCTTCGTGGTGAGTATAAAATCGAATCAAGCTTATCGAGCACGTTAATCAGCTTTCGTGGAAATTCGTTTTTAATGCCGCTGGCGGTTAGTTGCCAAATGCGGTTTTCTCGTTCAGAGAAACGCGCCCGCACCGAAAAACAAAACGAATAATGAACGTCGCCAGAAAGAATAATGGTTTCCTGGGGCGTATCCAAACGGCGGAAAATATTCAGCAGTTTTTTAGCTGATCCCTCATGTGCCATCCAGTTTTCACAATCCACCATCAGTGGCTGGTTACACAGAGTAAACACCGCTTGAATAGCCTCAATGGACTTAACCCCAAATACCGGCGCAGGCGATACCAGTAATACTTGCTCCGAGCCCTGAAGACTGTTCTCCAACTCCAGTAGTCGCTGCCAATCTAATAACCCTGAAGGCTCATTAAAATCTTGTTCGTTACGCCAGCGGTGGGTACGCGTGTCAAGTACCACAACCTTAGGGCTAGTTGGCAATTCATAGTGCCAATAGTCGTAGTTTAATAATGGCTTATACAGTGGCGCTAAATGCCAAAAGCCATCCCCTCGGGCTTTTTTTAATGCCTCAAAGAATGGCCATGGAGTGTCACTGGCGCAGTTCCCCCAACCCTGAAACAACGCATAGCTGAGCATGGCGTTGCCGATAATCGCACGGCTAGCCGGGTGGGTATACACCGCTTGCTCCCAATTTGCGGTAAGGTTCCAATCATCAGTCACATCATGGTCGTCAAAAATCATCAAACTCGACACATGAGCAAATAGCCGCGCCGCATAAGGCTGAGAGGCAGCAAAATCAAGCACGTGGGTGCGCTCTTGTTGGAAGGTTTGGTAATGGGGGTGACTGTCACTGAGTTGGAGTTGCTCGGTGTCGATTAGTTGCCAACACGGTGCTCCCAAACTCAATAGGTAAAGCGCTATGAATTCTTCAAAATGCACTAAGTGGTTGGCACTTTTGACACTACTAAAGTGCGGCTCGTCGCGGCGCAACCAATAGCCTAATTGCCACTTCGAGCGCTTTTGCCATGGCGTATGGGGCAATTTACAAGCACGGTTATACAAGTCATCTTGTACTTGTTGACTGAGCGCTATCAACTGCTCACCCTCGCGATAAATACCGAGACGCTCAATCAGCTGGTGAATAGCCAGCAGCATCGGCCCAGCCACGTCATCAGCATAAATTTGATCGCCGCTAAGGAGCAACAGCTGCGGTCTTTTCTCAGCATTACTATGACTTTGCTGCATTAGCTTATCGCCCTGCACGAGGGCATCTTCACTGTAGTGATGAGGGTTGCGGCAGGAGCCATGAAGCACAGAGCGCAGTTGCTCCGGGATCAATAGACTTGGCAGTGTTGCATCAGCGTAGCAATAGTCACCCAAGTCATGGGCTTCGGAGCCAAAATACAGCTCATAGGATATGGATATCTCGGTACTAAATGCGCCATTCACTGGCGTAAGGGTGCAGTTATGGAGGTATAAATGCTCTCCCAGGCGCAGTGTTTCGGTGTGTTGCTCACTGGGGTGCTGATGAAGCTTAAACACTGGCTCTAACGCCTGGGAAGTCGCTAGTTGGATACGTATCTGTTGTTTTTCAGCGCGGCGCACTACAGGGCCTAAAAGCAACACTGGTAACGATGTCATTGCGTCGGCCCTATCCTAATTAACGCCGATCAATACGGTTGAACAAGCGATAAAAGTTGTCGGTAGTGGCCGTTGCCAGCTCCTTATAACTGATGCCTTTAAGCTCAGCAATAAAATAGGCGACATCCTGCACATACGCAGGCTGATTGGTTTTCCCACGATGCGGCACCGGTGCCAAATAAGGCGAGTCGGTCTCAATCAGTAACCTGTCGAGCGGAATTTGCTTAACTACATCACGTAACTGCTCGGCATTGCGAAATGTCACAATTCCGGAGATAGAGATATAAAAGCCCAGATCCATGGCCTTTTTTGCCATGTCATAATCTTCAGTGAAGCAATGCAACACGCCACCACAACGTTCAGCGTGGTGTTCGCGCATGAGGTTAATGGTGTCCTCGCGCGCATCTCGGGTGTGAATAATAAGCGGTTTATCCAACTCGTTGGCGACATCAATGTGGCCGACAAAACTCTCTAGTTGTACTGGCTTGGTTTCAGCACTGTAATAGTAATCAAGTCCAGTTTCACCAACGGCAACGACCTTATCACTGGCAGCCAATTGTCGGAGCTGGTCAATATTGAGCGCGTCTTTTTGATCCAATGGATGCACCCCGCAAGATGCCGATACATCGCCGTAAGGAGCAATCGTCTCAAGCATTTGTGGAAATTTATCCAAGGTCACGTTAACACACAAAAAGTGTTCAACATCACGCTCTCGCGCCTGTTGTAAAACACCGTCTAAGTCGGTGTCTAGCTTATCAAAGTCAAGTTTATCGAGGTGGCAATGCGAATCTACAATCATGAAATACTGCTTGGTTGATGTAAGGCCTTGGGCCTTACATGGTGTACGTTGGATTGCCGGAGTTTAACATAGTGCCGAGCATTTTTTCGATCTTGTCGCGCACATGCGTCTTATCGTCGATAAAACCGATGCCGATACCCGGGGGGTTAGAGCTCTGCGCGCCAATAGGCGTCACCCACACGACTTTCCCAGTGACCACATCGTCTTCGAGCGAGTCTGGCAAGGTAACGCGTAGCGCCAGCGATTGGCCCATTTCGTAATTCATGTTGGTGCGCACGAACAAGCCGCCACTTTTTATATAAGGCATATAACAACGATACAACTCATCCAAATCGTCTAATTCTACAAGTAGCTCTTGCACATTGGCTCCTTTATTATTGGAATTCTCGTCTTAGGGTGCGCAGCAACTGCGACACCGCCAAAGTAATATTCAGTCCTGAGGTCTGTGTTAACGTTTCACTAAAGCGTTGTAATTGCTGTTCACAACGTTGCAGCGACGCAAAACTGGCCCCTTTTTGAGACTGTTGCAATAAAAATTGGCTGACAAACAGCCTAAAGATAGCAATATATTGTGAGTTTTGCGTCAAAATATCAACTAACTTGTGCCCATCTGTGCCATTTTGTAGCTGGCTAACTGCCTGATACAAGGTTTGAATTTGCTCTAGCTCATCATTATCTTGCCAGTGCTTTAGTAACAAAGGTTGCGAGATAAAGTGTTTTGCAAAGGCGCTTGCCATTGCCATCGCCGCATGGTGAGTTAGCCACTGCTGCACTGCATGCTCATCATCCACATATACGTGTTGCTTAGCACAGCGGCTTAGAATCGTTGCCGGCAACGTGGCACTGTCTGAACTTAATAGCCACAGGTAACAGTGCGCGTTAGGCTCTTCCAAGGTTTTTAACAAAGCATTACTGGCCGCCACCGTCATGCGTTGAGCCTCAGGGACAATGATACATTTAGCCCCGCCTTGCTGTGCACTGTGATGGACGAAATCACTAATGGCGCGCACACTGTCGACCCCGATAGAGGCCCCCTCATCGCTCAACACTAAGCTATCTGGGTGTGTGCCTGCTTGGTTGAGCTGACAGCTTTTGCATTGTCCACAGGGGTGCATGCCCTCATTATGGTGGCATAACAGCGCCTCACTTAAATACTCAGCAAGTGCCCTCTTGCCAACACCCTGTGGACCATAGAGTAGATGTGCGTGATGCAAACGCCCTTGCGCAAACTGGCGGGCATACTGTTGCCCAATAGCACTTAACCATGGGTACATTATCGTCTCGCTATAAACTCACAGAGCGTTTGCTCAATATCCTGATGCACTTTTTCAATTGCTTGAGAGGCATCAATAACAACAATGCGTTCATCCTGTTCAGCAAGTTCAAGATAGCGCGCGCGCGTGCGCTCAAAAAAACTTAAGTCTTCACGCTCGATGCGATCTAGCTCACCTCGGCCTCGAGCACGAGCCAAACCTAAAGCAGGTTCGATGTCTAAATACACAGTAAGATCGGGGCGGGTATCGGCCAGTACATATTGGCTAAGGAAGTTCATCACTTCACAAGAGATTTGTCGACCGCCACCTTGATAAGCCTGTGATGATAAATCGTGACGATCGCCAAGCACCCATTGGCCATTGGCAAGCGCCGGGCGAATCACATTTTCCAATAGCTGCGAGCGTGCAGCGTACATCAATAGTAACTCGGTTTGCGTACTAATAGATTCTTTCTCTGCATGTTTAACAATAGTGCGCAGCTGCTCAGCCACGGGCGTGCCACCGGGCTCACGGGTAGTAATATAGTCAATGTTGGCGCGCGCCAACGTGTCGGCGCAAATTTTCATTGCCGTCGACTTTCCCGACCCCTCAAGGCCTTCAATTACAATAAACTTAGCTGTCATTTCGACTCTTTAACTGATACTGACGTACGGCTCGGTTATGATCTTCAAGCCGTTTAGAAAACTGGTGACTGCCATCGCCCTTGGCGACAAAATAATAATAGTCTGATTGTTGCGGTTGCACCGCAGCCACTAAGGCCGCTTTTGACGGCATAGCAATGGGCGTAGGCGGCAAGCCATTAATACGATAGGTATTATATGGCGTTTTTTCACGTAGATGGGCGCGGGTAATATTGCCATCGAATTCAGGGCCAATACCATAGATAACGGTAGGATCAGTCTGCAAGCGCATGCCTTTGTTAAGGCGGTTAACAAACACCGATGCAATTAACGCTCGCTCCCCTGCGACACCGGTTTCTTTCTCTATAATTGAGGCTAAAATTAACGCCTCATCGGCACTATTGAGTGGCGAACTGCTACTACGTTGCTGCCACGCTTGGTCTAATTCAATTTCCATTTTACGATAGGCGCGAGTCAGCAGCTGCACGGCATGGTCTCCGCCATGATAATGATATGTATCGGGAAAAAAGCGCCCTTCCAACTGCTCATCCAGTGGCTTTCCAAGAAATTCGTCGCCCCAATGCAATGGTTTTTCTATGTAGGGAGCCCGCTGAAGTCGACTCAGCACCTGGCGCAGATTGTCGCCTTCAATAATGGTGAAGCTGAACTGGTGCTCTTTGCCTTGGCTAATTTGTCTAAATGCGGCAAGTGCAGTGCCCGGACTGAGCTGATAAAGACCGGCTTTAAGATCAGTTAATGTGGGGTCAAGCTTGGCTAATACTTGGAACCGCCAGCAGCTATCAAGCCATTGCTTTTGCTGCCACTGGTGGCACAGTTGGTTAAACCCGGTACCACTTTGTACCTCCACCAACTGAGGTTCAGGTAAATGCAGCGGTGCTACCATAGCTTGTTTAATTTGATAGTAACCCGTTGCCGTCGCAACAATGGCTAACAATAACACCGATATCACCACGCGTAACATTAACCCAATCCCTTATTATTCAGTGCTTTTGAGAGCACGCTTTTACTAATATCTACATTGTAGTCGTGATGTGCCAAGCGCTTTATAGGGATCACTCCCATCAAACTGTTACAACAATACAAGGCATCCACACTGAAGAGTGTGGCCAAATTTACACGTTGCTCGCGCACAGCTAAATGTTGACTTAAATGCGTTAAATACACCCCTTTTACTCCCGCTTGGTCAAGTTTTGGGGTAAACCACTGGCCTTGTTGATACAGCAACAAATTAGCGCTGGAAGTCTCAATAACATTATCGGTTGTATCAAGTACTAGCATATCATCACTGGGTGCTTTTGCGGCTTCTTGCTTCACCAATACTTGCTCCAAACGGTTAAGCGTTTTCAACCCTGCTAACAGCGGTTGCTGTGCTAAACGGGTCTGCGCAATCGACAAGCTCAATCCGGTCTCTGCCAATGTTTGATACTGAGTGGGGTACGGCATTAAGCGCACAATACGCTGGATGTGGGCATCTGTTGGAGGAGCATAACCACCCCCGCCACTGCCGCGTGTGTACACTATTTTAAGAACATAGTCATCGCTTGGGGCCATTGCTATTAAAGCATCTACATCTACTTCGAGGGCAGCTATGTCTAATTCAGGGAAACCTAAGCGAGTTGCACACTGTTGCAACCGAGCAATATGCAAAGGCCACAGTTCAACCTCACGCTGGCTGACTTTAGCGGTGGTAAAAAAACCATCACCATAATTCAACCCACGATCATTGATACTTAAAGAAGTGGCCACTTGGCCGTTTATTATTGTTTTATCCATATAAAAAAGCTCGGTCATAACCGAGCTTATAGTACCAGTATCGCCCTAGTGCGGTCTATGCCGTGACTAGGGATTCACTTTATACTTTTTTGAATAACAATGAACCGTTAGTACCACCAAAGCCAAACGAGTTACACAGTGCATAATCAAGTTTTGCATCTCGCGCAGTATGGGCAATGTAATCTAGATCACAGCCCTCGTCCGGGTTATCCAAATTAATGGTCGGTGACACCTGCTGGTCGCGCAGCGATAGGATAGTGATGATTGATTCAACAGAACCCGCCGCACCTAGAAGGTGCCCCATCATTGACTTTGAAGAGCCGACCATGACTTTATTGGCAGCATCACCAAAGACATTTTTCACGGCTTGAGTCTCTGCCTTATCACCTGCTGGGGTCGACGTTCCGTGCGCATTGATGTAACCCACTTGTTCCGGGTTCACGGCTGCATCTTTTATAGCATTGGCCATTGATAAACCGGCGCCAGCACCATCCGCTGGCGGCGAAGTCATATGGAAAGCGTCGCCGCTCATACCAAAACCGACGAGCTCAGCATAAATATTAGCGCCTCGCGCTTTAGCATGTTCATACTCTTCAAGCACAATCACACCTGCACCATCAGAGAGTACAAAACCATCGCGGTCTTTATCCCACGGACGTGACGCCGCTTGCGGGTCGTCGTTGCGAGTGGAGAGCGCTCGTGCGGCGCTAAAGCCGCCCATACCCATTGGCGTGGATGCTTTTTCAGCACCACCGGCAAGCATGGCATCGGCATCGCCATAGGCAATCATACGCGCTGCATGACCAATATTGTGCAAACCGGTCGTACAGGCAGTAACGATGGAGATATTCGGTCCACGCAGACCTTTCATAATTGAAAGATGGCCAGAGATCATATTAATAATGGTCGATGGCACATAAAAAGGCGACAGTTTACGTGGGCCTACATTTAGCAGCTTTTCGTGGTTTTCTTCAATCAGAGACAAGCCACCAATACCAGAACCTACAGCTACACCAACGCGATCAGCATTTTGTTCGGTGATTTCTAAGCCAGAATCGTCCAACGCCTGAAGGCCTGCAGCGATACCATATTGGATAAATAAATCCATTTTCTTGGTATCTTTTTTTGCCATGTAATCAGTGGCATCAAAATCTTTAATTAAACCGGCGAACTTGGTGCCAAAATCTGTTGTATCAAAATGGGTGATAGGGCCAATGCCACTTTGTCCATTTAATAAGCCTTGCCAGGTAGACGCTACATCGTTACCCAGCGGCGTTAGCATACCTAAGCCAGTCACTACGACTCGACGTTTAGCCACGGTGTCCTCCAAAAGGGAATATGTGATGGGAGTCTCAGATAGACTAAGGGCAGCTGAATGCTGCCCTTAAATAGAAATGCGTTGATTACTCAGCGTGAGCTGTAACGTAATCGATAGCTGCTTGAACTGTAGTGATCTTCTCAGCTTCTTCGTCTGGGATCTCAGTATCGAATTCTTCTTCTAGCGCCATTACTAGCTCAACAGTATCAAGAGAGTCCGCACCTAGATCGTCAACGAAAGACGCTTCAAGCTTTACTTCTTCTTCTTTAACACCTAGCTGCTCAACGATGATTTTCTTTACGCGTTCTTGGATGTCGCTCATTCTTCTTTCCTTTATTTAAACGCTATTGCGTTATTTTTCAGATTGCGGCGTAGTTTACGCAGCATATTTGTCTGATTCAAGGATTTGCCCAGAGTTTTTTGGCTGGTCAAACCTCTAAGATTCAAAAGTTGCCCTTTTATCGCCCATTTTCACAGCGATTTCAAGTATGTTTAAAGCAAGATCACAAAAACTTCAACGTTTTGAGCCGAGTTTTTGCGACCTTTTTACGGCTGTTTTAGCCTTTACACCATGTACATTGCGCCATTTACATGCAAAGTTTCACCAGAAACGTATGCGCCGGCATCAGAGGCTAAATAACAAACCGCAGCGGCAATCTCAGACGGGTGTCCCAAACGTCCTGCCGGTACATTGGCAAGCGTAGCCGCTTTTTGCTCATCAGTCAGCTCATCAGTCATATCTGTTTGAATAAAACCTGGAGCCACAACGTTTACGGTAATGCCGCGCGAAGCCACTTCACGGGCTAAAGACTTTGAAAAACCGATAACACCCGCTTTGGCAGCGGCATAGTTTGCTTGCCCAGCATTACCCATGGTGCCAACAACCGAGCCGATGTTAATAATACGCCCTGACTTTTTCTTCATCATTGGCCGCAACACCGCTTTCGATAAACGATAAATAGCCGACAAGTTGGTGTCGATAATATCCTGCCACTCATCGTCTTTCATGCGCATTAAGAGGTTATCGCGGGTGATACCGGCATTATTAACAAGCACATCAAGATCGCCGAAATCAGCTTTAATGGCTGCTAACGTGTCAGCAATAGAATCACTGTCCGTGACATTTAGCTTGTAGCCTTTACCGTTTTCACCTAAGTATGCAGAAATTTTCTCTGCACCGTTGTCGCTGGTCGCGGTGCCGGCAACCGTGGCGCCCTGCTCTACGAGTAATTCAGCGACCGCTTTACCGATACCTCGGCTGGCGCCCGTTACTAATACAACTTTGCCTTCTAAGGAAAATAAATTTGCCATCATTGTTCTCTTTTATTTCGCTGCATCAATGCTGGCGATATCATTCACTGCACTGCATGCAACTGATTTATCAATTCGTTTCACCAGCCCTGTAAGCACTTTACCTGGGCCAAATTCATACGCTTGTGTCACGCCCTGTTTTGCAATCGCTTGCATGGTTTCAGTCCAACGTACAGGTGAATACAGCTGGCGGACCAAGGCATCTTTGATTGCTTCAATATCTTGCTCGGCACTGACATCAACATTGTTAATGACACTGTATTTAGGTGCTTGCAACGCCAACGCATCTAAATCAGCCTTTAATTGCTCTGCCGCTGGCTTCATCAACTCACAATGCGATGGCACACTCACAGCAAGTGGCAATGCACGTTTCGCTCCGGCCTCTTTACAGGCTTCACTGGCGCGCTCTACGGCTTCTTTGTTACCGGCAATCACCACTTGGCCTGGTGAATTGTGATTCACCGGTGCAACCACTTGATCTTGTGCACTCTGGGCACACGCTTTGGCAATTGCATCATCATCTAAACCAATAATCGCAGCCATTGAGCCGACGCCAGCAGGAACCGCCTGCTGCATATATTGGCCACGCTTTTCTACAAGTTTCACGCCATCGGCCAAGCTCAATACCCCAGCACACACCAGTGCTGAATACTCGCCTAGACTGTGCCCAGCAAGCACCAACTCGTGACCTTGATCTGTTTGCTGTTGCCAATGGCGGAAAATGGCCACTGATGCACACAGGAGTGCTGGTTGCGTACGATGGGTTTCATTTAGCTTGTCTTGTGGACCATTAAGTACCAAGTCAGCCAAATCATAGCCAAGGGCATCAGACGCTTCACGGAAGGTCTCTTGCACAGTGCTCGACTCAGCCAATAGCTCGGTTAACATACCAACGCTCTGGGAGCCTTGACCTGGAAATAAAATTGCGATTTTTTCAGACATATGCTGCTCTTTTCGTTTGTTTTAGCGATGTTCGCGAATATTGGCAGGCAGTTAATGAGGAGGGAGGTTGGCGCAGCGCTTAACTCGCGTCTTGCATGGGTTCATGCTCTGCAAAGGCCGTTTGTATCTTCTCTGGCAACTGTCGTTGCACTTCCCTTACAGCCTCATTAATTGCCGCAAGAAATGCACTCGCTGAGGCATTTCCGTGACTTTTAACCACTATACCGCGCAATCCTACCAAAGATGCACCGTTATACTGGTCGGGGTTCACCTTTTTATATATTTTTTTTATGACAGGCATAAGAATTAGCGCCAAACCGCGATAAAGCAAATGCTTTTTCAATGCACGCGTCATCTTGTGCATAATCAATTTAGCAATGCCTTCGCAGGTCTTGAGCGCCACGTTACCAACGAACCCTTCACACACGATCACATCTGACTTGCCACTAAAAATATCACTGCCCTCGCTGTAACCAGTGTAATTAAGCGCGGGGTTCTTTTGCATCATCTGCGCCGCTTCTTTAATGCCTTCATGGCCTTTAATGTCTTCCGAACCGATATTAAGCAAGCTCACACGGGGGTGCTCGATATCTTGTGACTCGCGAGCAACCACCGATCCCATAATGCCAAATTGGTACAAAGTATGGGCATCACAGTGAACGTTAGCGCCTAAATCGAGTAAATAAACCGGTTTTTTGGTCTCAGTGGGCACCGATGAGATCAGCGCTGGGCGTTTAATACCAGGCAGCATTTTTAGCACATAATGGGCCATAGCAAATAATGCGCCGGTATTGCCGGAACTAACACAAGCCTGTGCTTTACCTTGCTTGACTAAATCGAGGGCGATACGCATTGATGCGTCTTTTTTATTACGCAGCGCAGAAGCTGGCTCGTCAGCATTGGTGACTATTTGCGTGCAGTGCTGAATTTTTAATCGTGGATGTTGCAGTGCATCGAGCTGAGAAAGCTGCTCTTGTAATAACTGCTCATTACCGCAGAGGATCAGGGTAAGTGTTGGATGTAGATGAACCGCTTCAACTGCGGCGGGGATAGATGAACGGGGGCCGTAATCGCCCCCCATCATATCTAACGCAATGGTTAGACTGCGTTGCATAAAGCAATCTCTTACTTAGAAACTACTTTAACGCCTTTGTAGTAGCCGTCTGCAGTGACGTGGTGACGACGGTGAGTTTCACCAGTCACTTTATCAACTGTTAGAGCTGGACCACTGATCGCATCGTGTGAACGACGCATACCACGTCTTGCACGAGACTTTTTGCTTTTTTGTACCGCCATTAGCCTTCTCCTAAGAATCTTTCTTAAGTTGTTTCAAAATTTCAAATGGATTTGGTTTTTCATCTTCTGCCTCGATCTCTCCAAAGCTTTTCGCTTCTTCAGAGTATCGACAAGATGCTTCGTCATGCATAGGCACGATAGGAATAGCCAATATCAACTCATCTTCCACTAATTTCCGAAGGTTGACTTCGCCGTTCTCATCTAGCTCCACGACATCATAGTAATCCGGAAGATCACCAGACTCTGCACCTATGCCAACTGGCGTATAAGCAAAGTGTTGATCCAAATCCAACCTAAACTCTTCATTGCAACGCTGACAGGTTAGTGTCACCGTGGTCTTAATCGACCCCGACAGCACCGTTAAACCTTGCTCGTCATGTTTGCAATGAACATGTACCGCTATCTCACCACTTGAGTCCAGCACAACTTGCTCGAATCGAGAAAGTTCTTCAAGCCGAATCACGCCGTCATATTCTAACTTGCGTGTTGCGGCCCTGCCCGGGTCAAGGGTGACGGGAATCTTCACCTTTTGCATAGGGGCTGCATCATATAGATAGTTGCTAGTAGAGTCAAAATAAAATTCGACTTTCCTTTTGTTTTTCGCCCGATTGCGCCGTATTCTAAGGTCGATGTTTAACAAATCGATGATCGGGCCATGAAATTAGCTTTTATCTTAGCCTCTAGTTCGCCGTTTCGGCAGCAATTATTAAAAAAAATTATCCCTGAATTCACTCATTTTTCCCCAGATATTGACGAAACACCTGAACACAATGAAGCCCCTGAAGTATTAGTACGTCGCCTCGCCCTCGCCAAGGCCAACGCCGCGCACCAACATTATAACAAAGGCATCGTAATAGGCTCTGATCAGGTCGCTGTGCATCAAGGCGACATTTTAGGAAAACCGCATACGGTTGCTCGAGCTCAACAACAACTGGCGCGCTTTAGTGGCGATGAAGTCACCTTTTTAACTTCGCTGGCATTGCTTGATTTAGAAACGGATAAGACCCAAGTAGTTGTCGAACCTTTTACGGTGCAGTTTCGCTCCCTAAGCGAGCAGCAAATTGCCAATTACATTGCTAAAGAGCAACCGCTTAATTGCGCAGGCAGCTTTAAAAGCGAAGGCTTAGGGATTTGCTTATTTGCTCGTATGCAGGGGAATGACGCCAATAGCCTAATAGGACTGCCGCTATTGCAACTCAACACTATGCTACTGAATTGGCAAATTGACCCGCTAGCGCTGTAATAACGTGCGCAACTCGCTGAAATGATCGACGGTTGCAACGGGAGAAAACTGTTGCAACTGCTCCGCATTATGCACCCCGAAGGTGACTCCCACGGCATCAACCTTGGCATTGGCCGCCAGCTGCATATCAATTTGCGTATCCCCAATCATCAGTGCTTTATCGGCACTGACATCACACATTGTTAAAATTTTCTCGAGCATATCGGGGTGTGGTTTTGAATGAGCCTCACAACTGGTGCGCGTACACTCAAAGTAATCAGTCAACTGAGACTCAGCGAGTAAACGGTCTAAACCCTTGCGGCTTTTACCCGTTGCCACCGCCAGCCGATAACCCTGGCTCTTAAGCGCTGCAAGGGTCGTTTCAACCTCAGCAAAAAGTGGCGTTGGCGTATTATCTTCATACACATAGTGATGTTTGTAGCGCGCCACCAGGTCGGTGTGGAGTTGACTGTGCTCGGGAAATAACGTGGCAATCGCGGTTTCTAAGCTCAACCCGATAATATTCTTGGCCGCCTCATCGGTGGGTTCTGGCACGCTAAAATGACGCGCAGCGCCTTGCAGGGTGGCAACAATTTTGCCTACCGAGTCCATCACCGTGCCGTCCCAATCAAAAATAATAAGCTCTTTGCTATTAAGCACGACGTAACTTCTCCAAGCAATGCGTTAATGCCTTGTCTAACGGTGCTTCAAGTGCCAAAGTGGTTTCCGTTTTAGGATGAATAAAACGCAGCTCGCGAGCGTGCAAGAACAAGCGGTTCAGGCCTGATTCGCGCATCGCGGTATCAAATACTTGCTCGCCATATTTATCATCACAGGCAATCGGGTGGCCTTTGCACTGGGTGTGCACGCGGATTTGGTGGGTCCGCCCGGTCACAGGCGATGCCTGTACCAAGGAACACTGTTCAAAACGCTCGAGCACGCGAAAACGAGTATGGGACGCTTTACCCCGTTCATGGTCAACCCGCACCACTCGCTCACCGGATTGCAGAGTGTTTTTATTGAGCGGCTCAGTCACATTGCGCACCTTAGCATCCCATTGTCCGGCAACCAGCGCCCAATAGTTTTTCTCCATGGTTTTTTCTCGCAGTTGCTCATGCAAGCCTTTTAACACCGCGCGTTTTTTAGCAATCAATAAACACCCGGAGGTGTCACGGTCTAAGCGGTGCACCAATTCCAGGCTCTTCTCCTGCGGTCGCAGCGCTCGTAACGCCTCAATCAAGCCAAAACTTAAGCCACTACCACCATGCACCGCCATACCTGCGGGTTTATTGATGACAATAAGGTACTTATCTTCGAATAAAATAGCGTCTTCGAGCTTGCTCACTTTATCAAGATTAGTAGGTACCTGCTGCTCGGGACGCTCGGCAATTTTTATCGGCGGAATGCGCACCGTGTCGCCGCTTTGCAGCTTATACACCGGCTTCACCCGCTTTTTGTTCACCCGCACTTCGCCTTTGCGCAAAATACGGTATACCGCGCTTTTGGGCACCCCTTTTAGTTTGGTAATCAAAAAGTTGTCGATGCGCTGTCCGCTGTAGTCTTCATCGACTGTTACAAAGCTTACCTGAGTGCCTATGGAGTCTTTCATTGCCTAATCACTGATTTGAGTCATAATTTAGTTGCTAACGCAGCGGTTTTAATGGGATAATCCAAGCACGTAAAACCACCGTTAAGCGGTAGTTGTTTACGTTGCCATTGGCTTAGGCCAAACTTGCGTGAAACACATTCTGGGAAAGCGATCATACAGATTCGAGCTCGTATTTCCACAGCTTTTATCACCCAGAACCCACGTGACGGCAGTAGCAAGCAATGCGCGTAATAGATTGCTTCGCTGGCTGCGACCGCAAGTGGCAAGCGCCCAAAAGGGCAAGCGGAAACGAACAATAAAACGATGGGTTTTTGCTTTGATTAAGCACATGCTTAGGGCAAATACCACTAATGTAGACAATGAACATAATGCTATCGACCACCGTGAAGGTGTATCGGTAAAAACGACACAGTCATCTTGTTGAAGATAAACTGCACTGCGTAAAGTCCACGCATTAAGCGTGGCAAATAAGGCCCTATTGGCCGCTATTTTTATCGCCAGTTGCAACACAAGGTGAAACTAGAACGTTAAGCTTTTGCGTTAAAAGCCCAGTCGTGAGACTGCACCGAAGACAAAAATAAGAGCGCCGAAAGACCTAAGTGGTCGGGCACTATGCACAGAATTTAAGAGTAACAATATGAAACGTATGCTAATCAATGCGACGCAGCAAGAAGAAATGCGCGTTGCACTGGTTGATGGCCAGCGCCTGTATGATTTAGATATCGAAAGCCCTGGACACGAACAAAAAAAAGCCAATATTTACAAGGGTAAAATTACCCGCATCGAACCTTCACTTGAAGCCGCTTTTGTTGATTATGGCGCCGAACGCCACGGTTTCTTACCTCTAAAAGAAATCGCTCGTACTTACTTCCCTAGCGGTTATACCTTCAACGGTCGCCCAAACATCAAAGACGTGATCAAAGAAGGTCAAGAAGTCATTGTTCAGGTTGATAAGGAAGAACGTGGTCAAAAAGGCGCGGCTCTGACTACCTTTATTAGTGTTGCTGGTAGCTACCTTGTACTGATGCCGAATAACCCTCGCGCCGGCGGTATTTCTCGTCGCATTGAAGGTGAAGAGCGTGCCGAATTAAAAGACGCACTTAGCCGCTTAGATTTGCCTAAAGGCATGGGGTTGATTGTCCGCACCGCTGGTGTTGGTAAATCATTCGAAGAGCTTGACTATGATCTTAAGGCCCTGCTGGTTCACTGGCAAGCAATCAAAGAAGCAGCCGATAGCGATAAAGCCCCTTTCTTGATTCACCAAGAAAGCAACGTGATTTTCCGTGCTATTCGTGATTACTTACGCCGTGATATTGGTGAAATCTTAATTGATAAGCCAAAGGTATTCGAAGAAGCCAAAGCGCATATTGAGCGCTTCCGCCCTGACTTCATGAGCCGTGTAAAGTTGTATCAAAACGATGTGCCTTTGTTCACTCATTACCAAATCGAAAGCCAAATTGAGTCAGCGTTCCAGCGTGAAGTACGCTTACCATCAGGTGGTTCAATCGTTATTGACCCAACTGAAGCCCTGACTTCTATTGATATCAACTCGTCAAAGGCAACCAAAGGCAGTGATATCGAAGAAACGGCCTTGAACACCAACTTAGAAGCGGCCGATGAAATCGCCCGTCAACTTCGCCTGCGTGATCTTGGTGGCCTGATCGTAATCGACTTTATCGATATGACTCCTCCACGTCACCAACGTGAAGTAGAAAACCGCTTAAAAGATGCTGCACGCCAAGACCGTGCCCGCGTGCAAATCGGTAAGATTTCACGTTTTGGTCTGTTGGAAATGTCGCGTCAACGTTTGCGCCCTTCTCTTGGTGAGGCGAGCCAAGGCACCTGCCCACGCTGTAGTGGCCAAGGCACAATCCGCTCAAACGAATCCATTGCGCTTTCAATTTTGCGCTTGATTGAAGAAGAAGCAATCAAAGACAACACCTCGCAAGTGAATGCCCAGGTCCCTGTTGCCGTTGGTGCTTACCTGTTAAATGAAAAACGCCGCAGCGTACAACGAATCGAAAAACGTCATAACTGTGATGTAGTGATCATTCCAAACCAACACATGGAAACACCTCACTATGAAGTAGTGCGTTTACGTAAAGATGAAACCTTAGAAGCGGCTAGCTACGAGCAGATTGCTGAGCCTGAGGCGGAAGCAGTCGAGTACTCACGCGCACCTGTCGCACCGAAGCGCGAAGAGCCAGTGCTTAAGGGTGTGGTTATGCCGAAGGACCCGGCGCCAGTGAGCGCCCCTAAAGCGCAACCCAAAGCCACAGAAGAGCCAGGTTTACTAAGCCGTATCGGGCAATGGTTGAAGAGCTTGTTTAGTGATGAGCAAGAGCAGCCAGAGCAAGATAAGCAACGTAAACAACAGAGCAATAACGAGCGTCGTGGCGGTGGTGATCGTCGCCGCAACAACCAGCGTCGTCGTAATAACCAATCGCGCAATAAGCCAAAAAGTCCGCGCACGCAAAACGCCGAGGTTGCTGAGCAAGATAAAGATAAGGCTGAAGAAAGCAATAATCGAAACGAGCGCGGTGGTAATCGCAATAAGCGTCGTCGTGGCGGTCAAAACCGTCGTCGCGATAACCGTAACGACAACAACACCACCAACGAGCAAGAAAATAAAGATGTTGCGAACACTGGCAAGGACACGCAAAGCGACGAGCAACAGCAAGCGAAGCCAAAGCAGCGTCGCCAACGCCGCAACCTGCGTAAGAAAGTACGTGTAGAAAACACTCAGAACAACACTGCTAGCGAAGAAAAGCCAGTAGCTGCTGTTGAAAACCCTGAGCAGCAAGCAGCTGTGGCTCAGCCAGAAAAGGCACTTGAGAAGGCGGACAAACCAACCAAGCCAACGCAAGGTAAAGAGCAAAAGCAGCAAGAGACTGCGGACAAGCACAATGATGTGGCTGCAAAGAAAGCATCGCTTGACGAAGCACCGCAAACCATTGACGAGCAAGCGCAGAGCAATGAGCAAGGTGAAGGTGAAAAAGAGGGTCGTACCCGTACTCGCCGCTCACCACGTCACTTACGCGCAGCTGGTCAACGCCGCCGTCGTGATAAGCAAGAAGGTGACAGTGATTCACCGGCATTTGTACCCGTCGCAGATCAAGCCATGGCTGAGCAGTCGCAACAACCAAGCGATGACACGCCAAAGCAAGTGAGCGACGATACAAAAACGACTGCAGCAGCAGACAACGCAGCAGCAGAAACAGCGCCTGCTAACGGTACGCAAGAGACCGCTGAGCAAGCTCCGGCTATAGAAGCTGAAGCAACTCCGGTCGCGGCCGTGCAAGAAGAGACCGCTCCCGCCGCTGAGCAAATCATTGACACTGATGAGCCAGCAGCCGAGGCACGACCTGAGCAAAGCGTTACTGAGGTAGAATCTGGAGAACCTGCGCAGCAGCCTGAGACTGAAGTCGCTGAAGCATCCGCGTCTAACGAAGCGAAACAGCCTCAGAGCGAACCGCAAGCGCCATCAGAGCCAGAAGATAAGCCGTCAGCTGAACCTGCATCCGCAGCCGTTGTTGAGCAAGAAGCGGCTGAGCCTTCAGCTGAGCCTGCACCTGAGCCACAGCGAGCGGAAACACCGGCTGCAAGCAAAGCTTTAGGTCATGCCAGTGCGCCTGCGACACAACCGCAAGCGGTCGCATTGGTGGCTGCTTCTGAAGTGCCGAAAGCCATGCCAAGCGAAGCGCGTATGACGCTACAAAGCAGCACATTGAAGCCTGGTTCGGTTGCACCTGTAAGCCATGCTTACGCCGATGCAGCAACGCCGAAGACAGTGTCGACTGACACTAAGGTGGCACACGCTGCACACCAAGATGAGCATCAAGCACAGACAGTCAACGACTAAGGCGCTTGTACCATCATAAAAAAAGCCGCTGTTTTCACAGCGGCTTTTTTGTATCTCTATAACGCTCAGTTACCAGTGGACGTTAACCCCACTGTATAGTACTAAGACTCATCACCGAGCTGATCGAGTTGGTCTTTTAAATTTGGCGGCACGCCCTTGATAGTCAAGGTGTCGTTGACTGGATCATAAATCACTCGCTCGCCTAGATGCTTGCGCTCAAACCCCACGCTCACGCCGCCACCCATGCCCGAGAGTTTAACCATGCCGGTTACGGTCTTTTTATCCACCGGGAAAGATTCAGCCAAATCATAGCTTTGCTGCTCGTAAAAGCTGTTAAAGCTTTGCTCATCATCTTTGCTGATAGCGCGCCCTATGTCTTCAATGTTGGCATCTTCACCACTACTGATTCTGTCGCTACAGTAGTCAAACACCTCGCGACGGCGCTCATCTTTTTCTTCTTTATCTAGCTCTTGCTCGCTTAAGTAATCTTCTACGGCGCTAAGCATAGAGCGACTTTGCTGCTTCGGATCAATGCCCTCTTCGCACCCTAAAAAGTCTAAAAAGAAGTCGGCTACTTTGCGCCCTGCGCGACCTTTAATAAAGGAGATATAGCGATTATCCTCGGGCTGTGTATCCCACGCGGCAAGGTCAATACGCGCTGCCAATTGCATGCGGGTAATATCTAAATGGCGAGACGCCGCCAAATCAAGCTCGGAGGTAATAGTATAATGCTCTTTAATATTAATAAGCGCGATTAAAATATAGTCACTGGCAACATATTGATAATGGCAAAAAACTAAATAACCACTTTCATTGAAAGCGTATTTATCGAGCTCTTCTTTTAGCACACTCGCCGCTTGCTCGGTAACCTGCCAAAATCCCAACTCGTTATTTCGATAACTTTGCATACTGCTGGCAACCACACTGCTTTTCTCAGGGCTGAAGGCGCAAAAGCCTTTTCCAGGTTTGCCGTTATAAGCATGGTGGAGCTGTTCAATAAACACGTTTACACGATCATTAATTGGCATTTCGTCGTTGCGCAAATGAATTTGGGTACTGTCGTCTTCTTTGTCGACGTAGTGCACAACCAGCTTTTTAACCTCAGTGCTCATCTTTGTTTTTCACTCCTGCGGTGTTAAAATACAAGAATATATAATCAGTATGAAATCCACCGATGCCAGCGTTATCTAAATATACTAATGAAGAAGTAGAACAACTTGTCGACCAGCTAGTTGCTGTCCTTGCCGAAAAGAAGGCGCCGGTAGATTTAAGCCTGATGTGTTTGGGCAATACTATCACGCATATTATTAAAGAGCATGTGCCCGAAGCAAAAAGGGCCTCAGTTGCACAAAACTTTGCCAACGCCCTTGCCGACTCGGTAAAGTAAGGTAATGAACTTATCTGCGCAAAATCAGTTCGCCTCAAAAGCGAGTCAGCTTCTTGCTTGGGGCCATTGGTTTACCTTGGCGAATATTGGTCTTGCGCTGGTTATTAGCCTTGCCTACCTTTTTGCTGATGCCGCCCCAACAACAGCTATTGGCAGTGTTTACATGGTGGTTACGTGGCTCAGCCACACCGCCTTTATTACCTTTTTAGCCTTTGTGCTGACTATTTTCCCACTGTCACTTATCTTCCCCTATCCCAGACATATTCGCGGTATGGCCTCGATACTTGCCACGGCAGGTATGACGCTACTGGCGGTCGATGCGTTTGTGTATTACAACCTCGGATATCATTTAAATTACAGTGCACTTGGGGAGATTTTATCGTTATTTTGGCGCAACGTAACCAACACGCCCGCGTTGTCGACCTTGCTGGTGAGCGCCCTAATTTTGATGATTCTCGCCTATCAGTTGCTGATAAGTAATTATGCTTGGCATCACCTAGCGCAGTTAAAACGACTTCGTTTTGGCCGATATATCTCCGCTTCGTTGGTGCTGTGTTTTGCACTAAGCCACAGTATTCATATTTGGGCGGACGCTGCACTAGAGTTTGATATTACTAAACAAGACAATATGTTACCCCTGTCTTATCCGACAACAGCCAAGTCGCTATTAGCAAAAAACGATTTATTAGATCTTGAGCAATATGAGCAAGCACGCCAGGTCAATGTTAATGGCCCCACTGTTAGTTTTGTCATGCCCGCAACCTTACCGAGCTGTGAACTTGACGCCGATGCGCCGCAAGTCGATATTCGGGTGTTCTCATCCACCCAGCAACTAGCCGAGTTTGTTGCTGCAAACCCTGCACTGCAACCTGCAGCAAAGCTACTACACCCGGTTGCCAAGCAAGATGCGTTGTTCAATTTAGTGTATGGGCTGCCTAGTTACTATCGTCAGAGTCTCACTAAAGACAGTATTGACCCTCTGTGGCGCCGCACGCCTATCACCTTCGATACCAATATCGATGCCTACCGTTTTATCCACAGCGATCCGTCGCCTCGAGTGCGCATCGATCAGGATACTACCGCACCATTAGATGGCCAGCATAAGGTGTTTGCCTTTGCTCTGGAGGCTGAGCACCCTTCTCGTATCACCGCTATTTCACAGCTATGGAGCAATGACCCTCAGCTACAACAGAGTACGCTCATTGCCCAGCCACAAGATATTATCGCCACAGTGCTGAGCGAATATTGGGGCTGCGATGAGTTAGCTCGCGCCGCCCTTATCGCTAACAGCCTGACTCACACCGACGCCATGGCGAATATCAATTACTCGCAGGGCGTATTTATTGCCATGCGTAAAGACCGCATTACGCTGCTCAACAGCGACGGTAGTTATAAACACATTTCCGCCACCGAGGGCTTTGGCGTTGATCAACAGCTTGATATTCCCTTCCTTATTCAAGGCTTAAAACAGCTGAAGAAATTCAACGCTCAGTAGATACTGCTGAGCGTGACTGATTGAACCTTTTTCATACCTTAGTATTGCTTTAGTGACATTCATTTTTAGTTCATCTATATTAAAAAATGAATGAGGTCTGATCAGAGGTATCAAAGTGACAAAGAAAAGAGTTATTGCCACTGCCTTGGCAATGTGTGCGGCCGCCGCTACACAGGCTACGGCTAATACCGTTTACTATAAATGCGAGACAAAAAATGGCACGACGTTTAGCCAGTTTCCCTGTGATGAGCAGGCACAAGAGCATGAAGTACGTCACTCTAATGTCGAAATTAAGCCGCTTGATAACAACTTTTCGAAGCAACTTACCGAGCTACAGCTAGAACAGCGCCGAGATAATATCGAACTGCAGTTACGTTCGACTAAACACCGGCTAGTTATTTTAAAACGTGAACGTAGCGCTAAAACACTCGCCGAAGAACAGCGTTTAGAACGCTTAATGTCTGATGATGAGCGCAAAGCCCTGAAAAAAGAAGTTAATGCTAACATCAAGGGGATTGAGCAGCGCTACAACGAACGCATTAAGCAAACGGAAAAGCGTTTGGCGCAATTAGAAAAGTCGTTAAAAAAATATCAATAAGGCTTGCACCATAGCTTGCCCTTGGCATAGTCTAGTTTAGAGCTTCTACTCTAAGAGGGATCCCAGTGCAAGCACAGGCCGTAGCGCAACGCATTCTTGATGGCTTTCACCATCACTATCAGTTGTTTCAATCAATAACAGCTCAGGCTCCTGCGGCTTTTGCTGAGCGTGATTGGAGCCAAATGCGCGCCATCGCCAGTAAGCGTATTAGTTACTACGACAAACGCGTGAATGAGACTGTAGCGCAGCTTCGCGATTGCGTCGGTGACCCGGCTGAGCAGGCCAGTTTATGGACCCAAACCAAAGAATGTTACCGCGCTTTTCTCACTTTCCACCCTCAAGCAGAGCTGGCCGAAACCTTTTATAACTCGGTATTTTGTCGCTTGTTCCATCGCAAGTATTACCATAATAACTTTATCTTTGTGCAAGCCACGCTTGCCGATGCTCCCGCGCTCCCGGTGGAAGCTGAATACCGTAGTTATTTTCCGGTCACTGAGGGGCTTAAGCCGACTATTCGCAAAATCATTACGCAATTTGAATTTGGCTGTGCGTTTGCCAATCTCGATAGAGACATTCGTTTATTAGTGAAAGCCTTTATCAAGCAAGCGCCCGAGACCCATGTGCAAAGTTATCAAATGCGCTTTGATATTTTACAAGCGCCCTTTTATCGCGGCCAGGCCGCCTATATTGTTGGTCGTGTGGTTTCGCAAACAGGCACGCAACCTTTTGTCATCGCCGTGCTTCATGATGGTAACAAGGGCCTGTATATTGATGCCTTGCTGACTCGGTCGTCGCAAATGCGGGTCATTTTTGGCTTTGCCCGTGCTTATTTTATGGTGCAAACTCATGCTCCTTCGGCACTGGTGCACTTTCTCAATCAGTTGATGCCCGGTAAAACCAAGGCCGAGCTCTACAATGCCATTGGCTTTCATAAGCAAGGTAAGACAGAGTTCTACCGCGAGTTACTCGAGCATATGGGTCACGCCCATGAGCAGTTTGAATTGGCCGCTGGCACCCCCGGGATGGTGATGATGGTATTTACCCTGCCCTCGTTTCCCTATGTGTTTAAAGTGATCCGTGATCGCTTTGGCTCAAGCAAACCCTTTGGCCGTAAAACAGTGCTCGAGCGCTACCAGTTGGTTAAGCGTCATGACCGTGTTGGCCGCATGGCGGACACCTTGGAATATTCAGATGTTGCTTTACCTTTAAGCTGCTTTAGCGCGCCACTACTTGAGGTGTTTAAGGCGAGTATTGCCAACTCTATTCGTATTGAAGGCGACATGCTCATCATCAAACATTTGTATATTGAGCGCCGTATGACGCCGTTGAACTTATACTTGCAAGAAGTGGATAGTACTAAAGCCGCACAAGCCATTGATGAATACGGCCAAGCACTCAAAGATATGATTGCCGCCAATATCTTTCCCGGTGATATGTTATTAAAAAACTTTGGCGTGACGAAACATCGCCGCGTGGTATTTTATGACTATGACGAAGTGCAGTATCTCACCGATATGCAGTTTCGCGAGCTTGGCCATGACGATGCTTGCGGCGAAGAAAGCACTTTGTCGGTCGCACCTAACGATGTGTTCCCCGAGCAGCTAAGCACCTTTGTATTACCCAACCCGGTGCACAAACAAGCACTACTGGCAACTCACCCTGAGCTTCTCGACCCCGCTTACTGGCGCCAAGCACAAGCTAAAATCACTCAAGGTGAGTATAAACAGGTTTATCCCTACCCACAGTGCCAACGCTTTATACATCATTGGTAGTGTGTTTTCTTAGCCACCTTTAAGCTACACTAGGCATAAATAATAAAAATGGCAGCAAGTAATGAATATAAATAAGATTGATTTAAACCTACTCGTCTATCTTGATACTTTGCTTCGCGAATGCAATGTAACAAAGGCCGCGAATCAGTTGAGTATTACTCAGCCGGCAATGAGTAATGGTTTAAAACGCTTACGAAATCTGCTTAATGATCCGCTGCTGGTGCGCACCAGTGAGGGCATGGTTCCCACTGAGCGGGCACTGGAGCTGCAACCCGTGATCCGTGGCGTGCTCATGACGTTAGAGGAAACGCTAGCGCCGAATCGCGACTTTGAGCCGCAAAGCAGTAAGCGTGTGTTTCGCATGATGGCCAGTGACTACGCAGCCAGTACCTTGGCTCCACGATTACTGAGTAAGTTACATGAGGAAGCCCCGGATACCACTTTGGATATTCTTACGCCCAGTGATGTGACTTTTCATGATGTTGAAAATGGCAAGGTTGATATGGCGCTTAACCGTTTTGAAAAACTGCCTCAGTCGTTTCATCATAAACGTATCTGGAAAGACAGCTTCTCGTGTTTGGTCAAATCAGACAACCCGATTTTAAATAACTTTAACCTCGACAGTTATCTTCATGCCCGCCATATTTGGGTCAGCAAAACCGGTTTTGGTGTGGGCGTGGGTATGGATCCAGAGGATGTACAAAAACTCGGGTGGGTGGACGAAGCCTTAGCACATTTTGGTAAGCATCGGAATATCGCCACCTTTACCCGTAATTACCACGTCGCTATTCATTTGGCCAAGGAGCAAAATCTCATTGCCACCTTGCCCTCCAAAGCCGCAAAGATTTATAAAGACGATCCCGGACTCACCATTTTAGAGCCGCCTTTCCCCATTGCGCCTTTTGAGTTGGATATGATTTGGTCGCCGCTATTACATCGCGACGTTAGCCACGTATGGTTACGGCAAAAAATAGCTGAAGTCGCCGATGAACTAGCTTAATCGAAGAGACTACGATGCAATACCTTAAATCAGTCGTTGTAGCCACGCTGTGTATCATCTCTAGCGCCTGCGTAGTGGTGCCCAGCGACACCCCTTATGTAGAGCGTAAGTGTGAGCTCTCGTCAGACAAGAAGACTTTGCGCATTGTTAACGTAGCTGAAGAGACGAACACTTATTATTCCCTCTCTGGGATATTACTCACGCCGATACTTCTGCCCGCCACCGCCATTCTCTCAGGTGGCTACGTCGCCGTTAATAACGTATATCACCTCGGTGAGCAGCAAATAAAGTGTGAGTAGGGAATAGTAACGCGAGCAGCAATGCGCAAGCATCTCTGCCGGTTGGGGCTTGAGCCGGATAATCGCAAGGCCAACGCCTTGCCTACAACACACTCCTGTGGGTCGGGCTTGAGCCTGACAACCGCAAGGCCAATGCCTTGCCTACAAACATCCCCCTGTGGGTCTAGCTTTAGCCTGACAACCTCAAGGCCAATGCCTTGCCTACAACAAACTCGTGTAGGTCGGGCTTTAGCCTGACAATTGCAAGGCCAATGCATTGTCTACAAACAACTCCTATGGGTTTGGCTTGAGCCTGGCAACCGCAAGGCCAATGCATTGTCTACAACACAGTCCTGTAGGTCGGGCTTGAGCCTGACAACCGCAAGGCCAATGTCTTGCCTACAAACAACCCCTGTAGGTCGGGCTTTAGCCTGACTAAACCCTGTGTAAGGCTAAAAGCCTTACCTACAACATAATCCCCTGGAAGTCTGGCTTTAGCCTGACAACTGCAAGGCCAATGCCTTGCCTACAAACATCCCCCCTGTGGGTCGGGCTTTAGCCGGACAATCGCAAGGCCACTGCCTTGCCTACAACACAATCCCCTGTAGGTCTGGCTTTAGCCTGACAATCGCAAGGCCAATCCTTGCCCACAACACAACCTCCCTGTAGGTCTGGCTTGAGCCTGACAACAGCAAGGCCAATGCCTTGCCTACAAACAACCCTCTGTAGGTCGGGCTTTTGCCTGACAACCGCAAGGCCAATGTCTTGCCTACAAACAACCCCTGTAGGTCGGGCTTTAGCCTGACAATTGCAAGGCCAATGCCTTGCCTACAATATACTCCTGTGGGTCTGGCTTTAGCCTGACAAAACCCTGTGTAAGGCTAAAAGCCTTACCTACAAAGTGGAGGTTGATGGATGGGGATAAGCTTGCGGCCGGACACTGAAACAAGAAAGCCCAGCATTATGCTGGGCTTTCTTGTATTGAATTAATGGCGGAGAGGGAGGGATTCGAACCCTCGATACGCTATTAACGTATACACGAGTTCCAGTCGTGCGCCTTCAGCCACTCAGCCACCTCTCCGCACTTTTCGCTGCCTTGGCAGCGCCGCATATACTATGCAATCACTGCCGGGGTTGCAAGGTGTTTTTAACAAAACCAAATCAACTGGTTAGTAAAACACCGTTAGCGTGTCATGGCGGCGGTGAAGTCTAGCATGCGATTAAGCGAGCGCAGTGCGCCTTGGCGCAGCTCCATATCCACAAACACCTCTTTGCCTTGCGGATCGATGAGTGCTTCCTCAATGGCTTTGAGGCCGTTCATGGCCATCCACGGGCAATGGGCACAGCTTTTACACGTTGCGCCTTCACCTGCGGTCGGTGCTTCAAAAAACTCTTTCTCTGGGCACAGCTGCTGCATTTTATAGAAAATACCGCGATCGGTGGCAACAATAAACTTCTTGTTGTCCATGGTTTGTGCCGCTTTGATAAGCTGACTCGTGGAGCCTACGGCATCAGCAAGTTCAACTATCTCAGCAGGTGACTCAGGATGCACCAAAACCGCTGCATCAGGGTGCAGCGCTTTCATATCTTTGAGCGCTTTGGTTTTAAACTCATCATGAACAATACATGCGCCATTCCACATGATCATATCAGCGCCGGTCTGATTTTGAATGTAGCTACCGAGGTGCTTATCTGGGCCCCAAATGATCTTCTCGCCTTCGCTGTCTAGGTGCTCAACGATTTCTAACGCACAAGATGAAGTGACGATCCAATCAGCGCGCGCTTTCACAGCCGTTGAAGTATTCGCATACACGACTACTTTACGGTCAGGGTGCTGATCGCAAAAGCGGCTAAATTCATCGATTGGGCAACCCACATCCAATGAGCAAGTTGCCTCTAGGGTAGGCATGACCACGGTTTTTTCTGGGGTTAAGATCTTCGCTGTCTCACCCATAAACCGCACACCCGCTACGATGATCATATCAGCGTTCTCTTGGCGCGCGCCGAAGCGAGCCATCTCCAACGAGTCTGCCACGCAGCCGCCGGTCTCCTCTGCTAGGGCCTGGATCTCTGGATCGGTATAATAGTGCGCCACTAACACTGCATTTTTTTCTTGCAGTAATTGTTTAATGCGCGCCTTGTGCTGCTGTTTCTGCTCATCAGAAAGAGGAGCTGGCTTAGGAGGAAAAATATAATCCTCCGGCATGATATTCTCGCTGATACCCATACTGGTCAAACTACATCTACATTGCAAAAGTATTGCCGTAATTATACGAAACTATGACGCTAAAAAGAAGCAAAGGTCTGCGCTACGACTAGATTCTTGTGCACTTAATTATAAGAACTTGGGGTAATAATGAGAAAAGGCGATGGTGGGTCATGATGGATTTGAACCATCGACCAATGGATTAAAAGTCCACTGCTCTACCAACTGAGCTAATGACCCATACCGAGTTTTAATGCCATTAATTCATCCTGAAGCGGTGTTCCGGCTCGTCGTCCTGACTCGCTTTCACAGACCATCGACATAATATTTCGATGTTGACTGTTCAACCAACTGAGCTAATGACCCATAACTGGCGTCTTTCAATATTTGAAAGTGCGCTACGCATGTAGCTGATGATGTAAAGTGGTGGGTCATGATGGATTCGAACCATCGACCAATGGATT